>WBZU01000061.1_pt1 | contig 124619 bp, 109 predicted proteins | sample 5204311 | NCBI WGS metagenome assembly WBZU01 (sample SAMN12344359, study PRJNA552823) | activated sludge metagenome | biome: Activated sludge suspended growth; feature: Nitrification reactor; material: Wastewater; isolation source: activated sludge from nitrification reactor of wastewater...
AGCCGCGAGGCGGTGAAGCGGTCGTGGAACTCGCCCATGTCGATCTGGATGAGGGCGTCGTCGTCGCCGAAGAGGAACTCCGCGAGCGCCTTGGAGAGCTCGGTCTTACCGACGCCGGACGGGCCGGCGAAGATGAACGAGCCCGACGGGCGCTTGGGGTCCTTCAGACCGGCGCGGGTGCGGCGGATGGCCTTGGAGACCGCCTTGACGGCGTCCTCCTGGCCGATGATCCGCTTGTGCAGCTCGTCCTCCATGCGCAGCAGCCGGGTGGTCTCCTCCTCGGTCAGCTTGAACACCGGGATGCCGGTCCAGTTGCCGAGGACCTCGGCGATCTGCTCGTCGTCGACCTCGGCCACGACGTCCATATCGCCTGAACGCCACTGCTTCTCGCGCTCGGCGCGCTGGGCGACCAGCTGCTTCTCCTTGTCGCGCAAGGATGCGGCCTTCTCGAAGTCCTGCGCGTCGATCGCGGACTCCTTCTCCCGGCGGGCGTCGGCGATCTTCTCATCGAACTCGCGCAGGTCCGGCGGTGCGGTCATCCGGCGGATCCGCATGCGCGCACCGGCCTCGTCGATCAGGTCGATCGCCTTATCCGGCAGGAACCGGTCGTTGATGTAGCGGTCGGCCAGGGTGGCGGCCGCCACCATCGCCGCGTCGGTGATCGACACCCGGTGGTGGGCCTCGTAGCGGTCCCGCAGGCCCTTGAGGATCTCGATGGTGTGCGCGACCGACGGCTCACCGACCTGGACGGGCTGGAAACGGCGCTCCAGGGCGGCGTCCTTCTCGATGTACTTGCGGTACTCGTCGAGCGTGGTCGCGCCGATGGTCTGCAGCTCACCGCGGGCCAGCTTTGGCTTGAGGATCGACGCGGCGTCGATCGCACCCTCGGCCGCGCCGGCGCCGACAAGCGTGTGCAGCTCGTCGATGAACAGGATGATGTCGCCGCGGGTGTTGATCTCCTTGAGTACCTTCTTCAGGCGCTCTTCGAAGTCACCGCGGTAGCGGCTGCCCGCCACCAGCGACCCGAGGTCGAGGGTGTAGAGCTGCTTGTCCTTCAGCGTCTCCGGCACCTCGCCGTTGACGATCGCCTGCGCCAGACCCTCGACGACGGCGGTCTTGCCGACGCCGGGCTCGCCGATCAGCACCGGGTTGTTCTTGGTGCGACGGCTCAGCACCTGCATCACCCGCTCGATTTCCTTCTCGCGGCCGATGACCGGGTCGAGCTTGCCCTCCATCGCGGCGGCGGTGAGGTTACGGCCGAACTGGTCGAGCACCAGCGACGTGGAGGGATTGCCGGACTCCCCGCCCCGCCCGCCGGATCCGGCCTCCGCGGCCTCCTTACCCTGGTAGCCGCTCAGCAGCTGGATGACCTGCTGGCGCACCCGGGTCAGCTCGGCGCCGAGCTTCACCAGCACCTGCGCGGCCACGCCCTCGCCCTCGCGGATCAGGCCGAGCAGGATGTGCTCGGTGCCGATGTAGTTGTGGCCCAGCTGCAGCGCCTCACGCAGGCTGAGTTCCAGCACCTTCTTGGCGCGGGGCGTGAACGGGATGTGGCCGGACGGCGCCTGCTGGCCCTGGCCGATGATCTCCTCGACCTGGGAGCGCACGCCCTCCAGGGAGATGCCGAGGGACTCCAGAGACTTGGCTGCGACGCCTTCGCCCTCGTGGATGAGACCGAGCAGGATGTGCTCGGTGCCGATGTAGTTGTGGTTGAGCATCCGGGCTTCTTCTTGAGCCAGGACGACGACCCTGCGGGCGCGGTCGGTAAATCTCTCGAACATTCGGTGGTTACCTGCTCTCCGTCACCTGGGTGCAGCGGTAGGCACCGTGCACCTGAATGTCCACTCTAGTGGGGCGGCGCCGGGAAGGTGCTCTCCCCTGCTGGCGGTACCCGTCCTGCGGGCGGACACAGCAGTGCAACGCCAAAGAGGGCTTATTCGTTTCCCAGTATCGCCGGGGTGGGCTTCGCCTCGAGCGAAACCGCGGTGACGAGACGATGACACGCCGGCCTGACCGCGCAGGGGCAGGCCGGGACGTGTCTTACGTCGCGGCGTGGAAGGCCTCGATGACCTCTGCCGGGATGCGGCCGCGGGTCGAGACCTTGTGCCCGTTGCGGCGGGCCCAGTCCCGAATGGCGGCACTCTGCTCGCGGTCGATCGTGGCACGGCCATTTCGGCCGGGATTACCCGGGCGTCCGCGTCGGCGGCCGCCGACGCGCCGGCCCGCATCCATCCAGCCCTTGAACTCGTCGCGCAGCCTCTTGGCGTTCTTCGACGACAGATCAATTTCGTATGTCACGCCGTCGATGGAGAATTCCACCGTTTCATCGGCCGGCCCTTCCCCATCGAAATCGTCGACGAGGGTGACGGTGACTTTCTTGGCCATACTGCCGCGGCCCTTCTATTAGAGAATGGGATGGATTCTTTCCCCTGCCAGACAATGTGCCACAACTGCGCACAGAATTACAACAATAGATTCCTTACAAAACGCGGTCAGTTTCCGTGCCGCCGAACAATGGGGAACAGCACAGTTTCCCGAATCGACAGGCCGGTGAGCGCCATCAACAAACGATCAATCCCCATACCGGTACCGGTCGTCGGGGGCATCGCGTACTCCATTGCCGCCAGAAAGTCCTCATCAAGCGCCATGGCCTCGTCGTCGCCGGCGGCCGCGGCGCGCGCCTGGGCCTCGAATCTTTCCCGTTGCACGATGGGGTCGACAAGTTCGGAGTAACCGGTGGCCAGTTCGAATCCGCGGACGTAGAGGTCCCATTTCTCGGTGACACCCTCGATACTGCGGTGCTCACGGGTCAGCGGTGTGGTCTCCACCGGGAAGTCCCGGACGAAGGTGGGCGCCCACAAACCGTGGCCGACGGTGTGCTCCCACAATTCCTCGACGAGTTTGCCGTGGCCGTATCCGCGGTCGCGGTCGATCTCGAGCCCCAGACGGTCGGCGATCGACCACAGGTGGTCCACGGTCGTCGCCGGCGTGATCTCTTCGGCGAGCGCCTCGGACAACGATGGATACATTGACAGCGACTGCCATTCGCCGTCGAGGTCATAAATTGTTCCATCGGCAAGTGAAACTTGCCGGGTGCCCAATGCCTCGTCGGCGACTTCCTGAACGACCTCGCGGATCATGAGCGCGGAATCGTCGTAGGTGCCCCAGGCCTGATAAGTCTCGAGCATCGCGAATTCGGGTGAGTGCGTGGAATCGGCACCCTCGTTGCGAAAATTCCGGTTCAACTCGAATACCTTCTCGAGGCCGCCGACGACGCACCGCTTCAAGAACAGTTCCGGAGCGATTCGCAGATACAGGTCGGCATCGAGGGCATTCGAATGGGTCACGAACGGCCGCGCGGCCGCACCCCCGGCGAGGGTCTGCAGCATCGGCGTCTCCACCTCGAGGAAGCCGCGGCGCTCCAGGGCGTTGCGCACCGCACGAACCACGGCGATGCGCTGGCGGGCCACGGCACGGGCCTGCGGACGGACGATGAGGTCGACGTAGCGCTGCCGGACCCGCGATTCCTCGCTCATCTCCTTGTGGGCCACCGGCAGCGGGCGCAGGGCCTTGGCGGCCATCTGCCAGGAGTCGGCGAGGACGGAGAGCTCACCGCGCCGGGAGCTGATCACCTCGCCGTGGACGAAGACGATGTCGCCCAGGTCTACGTCGGCCTTCCAGGCCTCCAGGGCGTTCTGGCCGACACCGGCCAGGCTCACCATGGCCTGCAGTTGGGTTCCGTCGCCCTCCTGGAGCGTGGCGAAGCAGAGCTTGCCGGAGTTGCGGGCGAACACCACCCGCCCCGTCACACCGACGACGTCGCCCGTGGTGGTGTCGGGCGCCAGATCCGGGTACGTGGCGCGGATCTCGGAGAGGGAATGGGTGCGGGGCACCGCGACCGGGTAGGCCTCGCGGCCCTCGTCGAGCAGACGCTGGCGCTTGCCCTGCCGGATCCGGAACTGCTCGGGAAGGTCCTCGGCGTCGGGGGTCGCGGCGGGCGCGTCAGCATCACTCACGACGTGCCAGCTTAAGGGCAGGATCTATCTCCCGGGTCGCTGCGCTCCTGCCCTCCGGATCTATCTCCCGGGTCGCTGCGCTCCTGCCCTCCGGATCTATCTCCCGGGTCGCTGCGCTCCTGCCCTCCGGATCTATCTCCCGGGTCGCTGCGCTCCTGCCCTCCGGATCTATCTCCCGGGTCGCTGGTTGCGCTCGTAGACCATCCGCAAGCCGTCGAGAGTCAGATCCTTGTCGTAATGGTCCACGGTGTGCAGTTCGGGAAGCATCAGCGGCGCGGTGTGGCCGGTGGCCACCACCGCCACGCCGCTGCCGGCGAACCCGTCGACGTCCTGTCGGATGCGGGACACCAGACCGTCGACCAGACCGGCGAACCCGAACACCGCGCCGGACTGCATGCATTCGACGGTGTTCTTGCCGACCACCGAACGCGGCCGGGTCAATTCGACGCGGCGCAGCGCAGCCGAGCGCGCCGCCGCCGCATCCGAGGACAGTTGCAGTCCGGGGGCGATCGCCCCGCCGAGGAACTCCCCCTTCGCCGACACCACGTCCACACAGATCGAGGAGCCGAAGTCGACCACGATCGCGGCGGAGGAGAACTTGGCGTAGGCCGCCAGGCAGTTCACGATCCGGTCCGCGCCGACCTCCTTGGGATTGTCGACGAGCAACGGAATGCCCGTCCGCACACCGGGTTCGATCAGCACGTGCGGTATCGACGGCCAGTACTGGCCAACCATCAGGCGCACCTCATGCAGCACCGACGGAACCGTGGACAGGCCCGTCACACCCGTCAGTCGTTCGGAGTCGTCGCCGATGAGACCTTCGATGGTCAGCGCCAGTTCGTCGGAGGTGATCTCCGGCTCGGTGCGAATCCGCCACTGCTGCAGCACTTTCGCGTGGTCGCCGGATCCGGAGATCAGGCCGACGACGGTATGGGTGTTGCGGACATCGAGGGCGAGGAGCATCAATTCCTCCAGGCGATCTCGCTCGGCTCGTCACCCTGACGGTGTGGACCGGTCACCCCGTCCGGAAGATCGATGCCGATGTTGTCCAGCAGGCGGGTGCGGCCCAACCGGGCGGCGACCAGAAGCCGGGCCGGCCCGGCCGCCGGCGCGGGCTCCAGCCACGGCCCACGCAACTCCAGGTAGTCGGTGCTGATGGCCGGAACCTCGTCGAGCACCGCCCGGGCGGCGTCCAGAACCGCCGCAGGACCCCCGCCGGCCGCATACCGCCCTGCGAGCAGGGCCGAGGACAGTGCGCCGGCCTGCTCGCGCTCCTCGGGGCTGAGATAGCGGTTGCGCGACGACATCGCCAGGCCGTCGGATTCGCGGACGGTGGGGACTCCCACGATCCGGACGTCGACGTTGAGGTCCTCGACCATCTGGCGGATCAGCACGAGTTGTTGGTAGTCCTTCTCGCCGAAGAAGGCCCGATCGGGGCGGACGATCTGCAACAGCTTCAGGACGACGGTCAGCATTCCGGCGAAATGCGTTGGGCGGGCAGCGCCTTCGAGTTCGGCGCCCAGTGGCCCGGGCTGCACCGAGGTACGGGGTCCCTCCGGGTACATCGCCGATACCGAAGGTGTGAATGCGATCTCGACGCCCTCGTCGCGCAGCATGTCCAGGTCGGCGTCCAGGGCCCGGGGGTAGGCGTCGAGATCCTCGCCGGCTCCGAACTGCAAGGGGTTGACGAAGATCGACACCACCACGACCGCTCCGGGAACACGCTTCGCGGCCCGCACCAGGGCGAGGTGGCCGTCGTGCAGCGCACCCATGGTCGGCACCAGCATCACCCGCCGACCGGTGTGTCGCAGCGCCCGGCTGACCTCCGCGACGCCGTGGGGCGTGGGGTAGACGTTCAGCTGGCCGGCGCTGAACTGGGGTGATCTCGCGCTCACCGGTGCGGACCCGACGCTCGCGACCATTCGGTCAGCACCTCACGAACCTCCTCGGGAGCGTGTGCTCGTTGCGCGGTTCGCAACGAGTCGGCGCAATACGCCTGCGCCAGTTGGGGATCCACATCATTGAGGGCGTCGAGGTGGGCCGCCACCGCGGCCGCGTCGCCGCGGGCGACGGGACCGGTCAGGGCGGCCTGCCCGCGCTGCAGGGTGTTCTCCAGCGCGGCCCGGGCCAGCGGGCCCAGGATCCGTTCGGCCAGGCCGCCGGGCGCATCGCCGACGACCTCCTGACCGAGCAGTTCCTGACCTTCCAATGCCGCCCGCAGTGCGGTGAGCGCATCGGCGATCAGCGTGACCACGTGGTTGCTGCCGTGCGCGAGTGCGGCGTGGTAGAGGGTGCGGGCGTCCTCCCGGACCCGGAAGGGCTCACCGCCGATCTCCAGCACGAGCGACTGGGCGATGGCGTAGCCGATCTCGTCGGCGGCGGTGATCCCGAAACAGGTGTCGCCGAGGCGGTCGATGTCCTCGTCGGCTCCGGTGAAGGTCATCGCCGGATGGATGGCCAGCGGCATGGTGCCCTGCTCGGTCAGCGGGGCCAGCAGTCCGACGCCGCTGGCTCCGGAGGTGTGCGCCACGATGGTTCCCCGCCGTACCGCTCCGGTGGCGGCGAGGCCGCGGATCAGGCCGGGCAACTCGGCGTCCGGAACCGTCAGCAGGAGCAGCTCGGCGCGGTCGGCCACGTCGGGAACCGGGAGCACCGGAGTGTCGGGCAGACGCCGCTCGGCCATCCGCAGCGACGCGGCGGAGATGGCGCTGCACCCGACCACCACGTGCTCGGCCCGTTCGAGAGCCACGCCGAGCGCGGTGCCGACCCGGCCGGCTGAGATGATGCCGACCTTGAGCCGGGCCGGCCGCAGGCCGTTGGGGGTCCCCATCTGACGACGACCTCGCTGACGTGAGTGCGTTCCTGTCCTGCTCACGCAGGTACCGGACGGTCCGGTCGAGTCTAGTCCTCGCGGCGTCGCCGGCCGCCGCCGCCTGATGAGGGGCTGACCTGGAATCGGGCCATCATCTCGGCGAACGACTGACCGTCGGCGTGCTGGCCCTGTGGCTCCTCGGCCACCTCGTCGGCCGCGGCGTCCGGCTCCTGGCCGCGGTGCCGGCCGGGCACGGGAGGGGTCTCGGTCTCGGGGGGCACCCAGTGGCGTCCCCGGGCAGGCTCGGGAGCCGTCGAGGGCGCGACCGGGGGCGGCGTGACGGCGGGTTCGGCGCGCTCGCCGTCGGAGGAGTGCCGGCCGAGGCGAACCTCCGGCGGACGCCAGGGCGCCTCCGGTTGCTGGGGCGGGGCGGGCGTCTCCAGTCGCGGGGGGGCGACGTTCTCACCTGGGCGCCGGTGACCGCCCCGGTACCGCGCCGGTTCCACCGGGGGCGGGGGCGGTGGGGACGGCGGCCGCGGGGCAGCGACGAGCGGAACCGGCGCGGGTTCGACGAGGGGCTCCTCCGGAACGTCGATGATCGCGTTCTCGACGGACATCTCTTCGGTGACGGTGATCACCTCTTCGGTGACGACGCTCACCCGGCTGCTCTCCACGCGGCCCGGTGCAGGCGGCATGGGTACCGCGATGCGCTCGGCGATCCGGTCGCTCTCCAGCGCGGGACGGTGGCCCAGATCGGTGCCCAGCATCACCTCGAGCTGCGAGCGCAACGCGGCCAATTCATGACGCAGCGCGGCCATTTCGTCGGCGGCCTCGGCGCGGATCTCCCGCGACAGGGTACGGCGCAGATGCGACTCGACCGACAGCTCGTACTCGCGGCGGGCCGAGATCTCCCGGTCGAGCTGGAGGTCGTAGACGAACTTCATGTCCCGTGCGCGGGCCCGGTCCAGTTCGCTCTGCCGCCGGTAGATCACCGTGACGAAGGCGGCCACCACGGCGGCCCACAGCGACAGGACCACGGCCAGCCGCAACAACTCCACGCGGTTGGTGAACACCAGGGTCGAGCTCGCGAGAATGGCCAGAACCAGGAGCGAGGTCATCATCAGCCAGGCCGTTCCGCGGCCGCCGCGCCGGCTTCTGGCGCCGCGGGGCACTTCGGTCATGGGCTGCACTGTACCCGGTTGAAAGTGGTTGCCAGCATCGACAAGCTGCGACGATCCATGGTTGACGGCTATTCCTCCCGGGCGTCCTCGCCATGCGGTTCACTTGGGGATTTGCAGCAGTGCTGGAGCCACAGTGCGGCGGCCACGAGCGCGAAGGCGCTGATTGCGGCCACCACGGCGCCCGGGGTGTCGGCGGCGGCCACCCGCAACTCGGAGCGGCGCGGTACGAGGTAGGCCAGGACCGCCAGCCACCAGCCCAGCATCACCGCGCCCACCCACGCCGACGCCTTGGCGATCGCCACCGTGCGGGCGACGGCGAGCGGATGCAGCCGCCCCTCGCCGACCCCGATGCGGCCGTGACGAATCCGGTCGCGAACCGAGACGCCCCACCAGGTCTCGGCGGCAGCAACCGCCAGCAGCGACAGGCCGGTCCACAGCGTGATGGGCGGGAAGTAGCGGTAGAGCATATGGATCGCGAGATAGCCGGCGATCGCGGCGATCGCCGCCGCGGCGGCGAGGTCGCGCCGACGGGTGGGACCCATCAGTTCCCGCCCCCGTCGAGGGTCAGGGCCGTGGCGCGGACCCCGTCGCGTTCGGAGCGGTCCAGATCCTCGAGCCACTCGCGCACCGGCCGTCGCCGGCCGGCGACGGCGAGTTCGGCGGACGGTTCGACATCGAGCCAGGGGATGAGCACGAAGGCCCGCTCGTGGGCGAAAGGGTGCGGCAGGGTCAGATCGGCGTCATCGCACACCACGTCGCCGTCGGGACCGGACGCGCACACCAGGTCGACGTCCAGGGTGCGCGGACCCCACTTCTGCTCACGCACCCGATCGTTGGCCGTCTCGATCGCCTGCGCCCGGCGCAGCCAGGCATGCGGATCCAACGCGGGATCCTCGGCGATCACCACGGCGTTGAGGAACGGCCCCTGCTCCACCCCGCCCCACGCGTCGGTCTCGTAGACCGGCGACACGGCGCGCACTGACGCGCCGAGGGCGTCGACGGCGGACTGCAGGCGGCCCAGCCGGTCGCCGAGGTTGGACCCGATGGACAGCACACATCTGCTCATCGAGCGCCTCCGGCGCGGGTGCTCATCGAACGCCTCCGGCGCGGGTGCTCACAGCGCGCCGCCGGCCGGGACGATCTGCCCCCGTCCGCCCCGCCGCGACCGGCGGGCGACGACGGCCACGTCGCTGAACGTCAGCGGGATCGGCGCCTGCGGCTTGTGCACGACGACTTCGACCGCGTGCACCCGCGCGTCGGTCATCACGTCCTCGGCGATCTCGGCGGCCACGGTTTCGATGAGGTTGCGCGGCGGCCCGGCGACGATCTCGGCAGCCCGCTGGGCGAGCACGCCGTAGTCGAAGGTGTCGGCGAGGTCGTCGCTGGCGGCCGCCTCGGCCAGATCGATCCAGACGGTGATGTCGACGATGAAGTCCTGCCCATCGCTGCGCTCATGCTCGAACACTCCGTGATTGCCGCGGACGGCCAGGCCGCGCAGTTCGATGCGGTCAGCCATCGATCTCCTCCGGATGTTGCCAGGCCGCAACGACTTTCACGGCGTCCACGCTCGCGCGCACGTCGTGCACCCGGACCCCCCAGGCGCCGTGCAGGGCGCTGAGCGCGGAGATGACGGCAGTGGCCGTCTCCCGGCCGTCAGGGGAACGGACCGTGCCGTCGGCGTCGGCGAGCAGGGCGCCCAGGAAGCGTTTGCGTGATGCACCCACCAGGACGGGGATGCCGGTCGCGACGAACTTCGGCAGCGCGTTGAGGAGAGCCCAATTGTGTTGCGCCGTCTTGGCGAATCCCAGACCGGGATCGATGATCAGTTTGGCCGGGTCGACGCCGGCGGCCACCGCGGCGTCGACGGTGACCAGCAGTTCGTCGCGCACCTCTGCGACTACGTCACGGTAGGTCGGGACGTCATGGCTCTGCCCGGGCCCGATTGAGCGCCAGTGCATCAGCACCCACGGCACACCGGCCTCGGCCACGAGGCGGGCCATGTCCGGGTCGGCGCGGCCGCCGCTGACGTCGTTGACGATGGTCACCCCGTTGTCGATCGCCGCCCGCGCGACGGCCGCGCGCATGGTGTCGATGCTAACTGTGATGCCTTGGGCAGCAAGCTCTTTGACCACGGGAACGATCCGGGCAGACTCCACGTTCGGGTCCACGCGGACGGCGCCGGGTCGAGTCGACTCGCCGCCCACGTCGATGATCGCGGCACCGTCGGCGCACATCTGCAGCGCATGCTCCAGCGCGCGAGCGGGATCGAGATAGCGCCCGCCATCGGAGAAGGAGTCGTCGGTGACGTTGACGACGCCCATCACCAACGGCGGGACAATGCTCACTTGCGGAGGATGAGATCCAGCGCCTCGGCTCGAGATGCGTTGTTGGTCTTGAACAATCCGCGCACCGCCGAGGTGGTGGTGGTGGCGCCCGGTTTGCGGACGCCGCGCATCGCCATGCACAGGTGCTCGGCCTCGATCACCACGATGACGCCGCGGGGATTGAGCTTGCGCATCACCGCATCGGCGATCTGGCCGGTGAGCCGTTCTTGCACCTGCGGACGCTTGGCGTACAGATCGACCACACGGGCCAGCTTCGAAAGCCCGGTCACCCGGCCGTCGACGCCTGGGATGTAGCCCACATGCGCCACACCGTGGAACGACACCAGGTGGTGCTCGCAGGTGGAGTACATCGGGATCGACTTCACGAGCACAAGTTCGTCGTGCTGCTCGTCGAACGTCGTCTCCAGCACGGCGTCAGGGTCGGTGTAGAGGCCCGCGAAAATCTCCCGGAAGGCGCGGGCCACCCGGGCCGGTGTCTCCTTGAGGCCCTGCCGGTCGGGGTCCTCCCCGACCGCGAGCAGCAGTTCCCGTACCGCGGCCTCGGCGCGCTGCTGGTCGAACATCGCGGTGTCGAGCGTGATCGAGTCGCGCTGCGGCATGGCTATTTCCTCTCGCCCTCGTCGCCGGAACCCTCCTGCGGAGCGGGAGCGGCGTACGGCTGATGCGACGGGTAAGGCTGCTGGCCGGGCTGCGGGTGGTGGCCGTAACCCTGCGGCGGCGGATACCAGTAGCCCTGCTGCGGGGGCGGCGGCCAGCCGGGGGCGCGCCAGCCGGCCGGGGCGCCATAGTCCGGCTGCTGAGCAGCCGGCGATTGGGCATAGTCCGGCTGCTGGACAGCCGGCGATTGGGCATAGTCCGGCTGAGCGCCGTCGGGTGCCTGATGGCGGCCCTGGTGCTGAGCGCGGGCGCCGTTGCCGTTGGTCTGCTGATGCGCCTGAGCGGCGGCGGCCTGCGCGGAGGCCTGGGCAATCGCCTTCTTGAACGCCGGCTCCGGCATCGGCTGCGGCCACGGCTCGCCGCGCTCCATCGCCAGCTCGCCCGGGGTCTTGATCGGCGGCTTGTCCGACGGGATGCGCCCGCCGAAGTCGTCGAACACCGTCAGGCGCGGACGCTTCTGCACGTTGGAGAAGATGGCCTCGAGCTCGGCGCGGTGCAGGGTCTCCTTCTCCAGCAGTTCGCCGGCCAGAATGTCGAGCACGTCGCGATACTCGGTGAGGATCGACCACGCCTCGGTGTGCGCGGCCTCGATCAGCTTGCGCACCTCGTCGTCGATGTCTCGGGCCACCTCGTGGCTGTAATCGGCCTGGGTGCCCATGGTGCGCCCGAGGAACGGGTCCCCGTGCTCGGTGCCGTACCGGACCGCGCCGAGCTTGGCGCTCATGCCGTACTCGGTGACCATCGCGCGGGCGATCTTGGTGGCCTGCTCGATGTCGGACACCGCGCCCGTCGTCGGCTCGCGGAACACCAGTTCCTCCGCCGCACGTCCGCCCATCGCGAAGACCAGCCGGGCGATCATCTCCGAGCGGGTCATCAGTCCCTTGTCGTCCTCGGGCACCGACACGGCATGGCCGCCGGTGCGACCGCGGGCCAGGATGGTGACCTTGTAGATCGGCTCGATGTCGGGCATCGCCCACGCCGCCAGGGTGTGACCACCCTCGTGGTAGGCGGTGATCTTCTTCTCCAGCTCGCTGATGATCCGGCCCTTGCGGCGCGGGCCGCCGATCACGCGGTCGACGGCCTCCTCCAGCGCGGCGCCGGTGATGATGGTGCCGTTCTCCCGCGCGGTCAGCAGGGCGGCCTCATTGATGACGTTGGCCAGATCGGCACCGGACATGCCGACCGTGCGCTTGGCCAGGCCATCCAGGTCGGCATCGGGCGAGAGCGGCTTGCCCTGGGCGTGCACCCGCAGCACGGCCTTGCGGCCGGCGAGGTCGGGCGTGGACACCGGGATCTGCCGGTCGAAGCGGCCGGGACGCAGCAGTGCCGGGTCGAGGATGTCGGGACGGTTGGTGGCTGCGATCAGGATGACGCCCTGACGCTCGCCGAAGCCGTCCATCTCCACCAGCAGCTGGTTGAGGGTCTGCTCGCGTTCGTCGTGCCCGCCGCCCAGGCCGGCGCCACGCTGGCGGCCGACGGCGTCGATCTCGTCGACGAAGATGATGCAGGGGCTGTTCTGTTTGGCCTGCTCGAACAGGTCGCGGACCCGGGAGGCGCCGACGCCGACGAACATCTCCACGAAGTCCGAGCCGGAGATGGTGAAGAACGGCACGCCGGCCTCGCCGGCCACCGCCCGCGCCAGCAGCGTCTTACCGGTGCCGGGCGGGCCGTACAGCAGCACGCCCTTGGGGATCTTGGCGCCCAGGGCCTGGTAGCGGCCCGGGTTCTGCAGGAAGTCCTTGATCTCGTAGAGCTCCTCGACCGCCTCGTCGGCGCCGGCGACGTCGGCGAAGGTGGTCTTGGGCATGTCCTTGGACAGCTGTTTGGCGCGGGACTTGCCGAAGCCGAAGCCCATCCGGCCGCCGGTCTGCATCCGGGAGAACAGCACGAACAAACCGACCAGCAGCAGCAGCGGCAGCATGTAGACCAGGAGCGAGCCCAGGACGCTGGGCTGGTTGACCGCGGTGTTGGTCTTGATGCCCTTGGCGGTCAGCGAGTCGAACAGCGGGACGGCGTATCCGGTCGGGTATTTCGCGATGACCTTGGTGGCGTCGCCGGTCTCGCCGTTGCCGCTCTTGAGATCCAGCCGGACCTGCTGCTCACGATCGTCGATCTGGGCTTCTTTGACGTTGTCGGCGTTGATCTGGGCGACGGCCACGGACGTGTCGACGGACTTGAAGCCGCGGGTGTCATCGTTGAAGTAGAAGAAGACCCAGCCGAGCAGCAGCACCGCGGCGATCACCGTGAGCGTGCGGATAACGTTTTTCCGGTTCATCAATGTCGGCCCGAGTGGGCCCCGTCCTTCCAATATGCCTATTTGCGCTGCCCTGGAGTCTTTCAGGCTACCGCTACCACAACGACGGACGGGAGCCGCTGAGTTTCCGTCACCGTTTGGTTCCTTGCCTCTCCGACGGCCTGCCGGCTGTGCTTGGCTGGGCGGCGTGGTCACCGCGACCGAACGATTCGTCGACGTCAACGGGGTCCGGCTTCGGGTGTACGACGCGGGAGCTCCGGACGGCCCGGTGGTGATCCTGGCCCACGGCTTTCCTGAACTGGCGTTTTCCTGGCGCCACCAGATCGCGCCCCTGGCCGCGGCGGGATACCGGGTGCTTGCCCCCGACCAGCGTGGCTACGGCGGGTCCGCCCGGCCGGAACCGTTGGAGGCCTACGACATCACCGCGCTCTCCGGAGACCTGATCGGCCTTATCGACGATGCCGGTGCCGACCGGGCAGCGGTGATCGGGCACGACATGGGGGCGATGGTCGCGTGGAACACCGCGCTGCTACACCCGGATCGGGTCGCGGCGGTGGCCGGCTTGAGCTTTCCGCCGGTTCCGCGGCCGCGCACCCCGCCGACCGAGGCGTTCCGGCGGGTCTTCGGCGACAACTTCTTCTACATCCTGTATTTCCAGCAGCCCGGCCCGGCCGACGCCGAGATGGCCGCCGACCCGCGCCGGGCCATGCTGCGTCTGTTGGGCGGCATGCAGACCCCGCCGGACCAAGCCGCGGCGCTGCGCATGCTGGACCCCGGCCCGGAGGGTTTCATCGACCGGCTGGCCGAACCGCAGCGGCTCCCAGACTGGCTGACCGCGGCCGAACTCGACCACTACGCCCAGGAGTTCGGGCGCACCGGGTTCACCGGGGCCCTGAACTGGTATCGCAATTTCGACCGGAACTGGCAGATCATGGAACGCCCCGCGGCGGAGACGGTCGCCGTGCCGGCGCTGTTCATCGGCGGTGCGGCCGATCCGGTGCTGGGCTTCACCCGGACCGACCGGGCGGCGGAGGTGGTGACGGGCCCCTACCGGCAGGTGATGCTGCCCGGTGCCGGACACTGGATCCAGCAGGAGCGGCCCGACGAGGTCAATGCCGAACTGCTGGCGTTCCTATCTGAGGTGAGGTGGACATGATTCGTCAGACAGCCTGGGCTGCAGTGGCTTTGGCCGTGGCGGTCGCGCTCTCCGGATGTGACAAGCCGCCACCGGTGCAGGCCAACGCCCGCCAGGTCACCGTGGTCGGCTCCGGTCAGGTGCAGGGCACGCCGGACACCCTGACCGCCGACGTCGGCATCGAGGTGGTGGCGCCGGACGTCACCGCGGCGATGAACCAGACCAACGAGCGCCAGCAGGCCGTCATCGCCGCCCTCACGGCAGACGGGATCGACACCGAGGACATCAGCACCGCAGCGGTGACCCTGCAGCCCCAATACGGCGACAATCAAGTGGTCACCGGCTACCGGGCCGGCAACAGCCTCAACGTCAAGATCCGCCGCCTCGACAATGCCTCCAAGGCGTTGACCGACATCGTCAACGCGGGAGGCAATGCGGCCCGGATCAATTCGGTGAGCTTCTCCATCGACGACGATTCGAAGCTGGTCTCCGACGCCCGCGCGCGGGCCTTCGAGGACGCCAAGAACAGGGCGACGCAGTACGCGCAGCTGTCCGGAATGTCGCTGGGCCGGATCATCTCGATCTCGGAGGCGCCCGGAACCGAGCCGCCGCGGCCGGCTCCGGTGCCGGCCGGCGCGATGGCCGCCGACGTCCCGCTGCAACCCGGCCGGCAGACCGTCGGCTTCTCGGTGACGGCGGTCTGGGAGCTCAGCTAGCGGTGGGCGAGTTCAGCCGATTTCGGCTGGGCCACAGTGAGATCCAATCGGGCGGCTAGTGCTCGTAGACCTTGGGTTCGAGCGTGCCGATGTAGGGCAGGTCGCGGTAGCGCTCCGCGTAGTCCAGTCCGTAGCCGACGACGAACTCGTTGGGGATGTCGAACCCGATATAGGCGATGTCGACGTCGGCGCGCACCGCGTCCGGCTTGCGCAGCAGCGTGCACACGCGCAGCGACTTCGGGTTGCGGCTGGCCAGGTTGCGCAGCAGCCAGGACAGCGTCAGGCCGGAGTCGACGATGTCCTCGACGATGAGCACGTCGCGGTCGTTGATGTCGCGGTCGAGGTCCTTGAGGATGCGCACGACGCCGGACGACGACGTCGAGGACCCATAGGAGCTCACCGCCATGAACTCCAGCTGGGTGGGCAGCGGAATGGCCCGGGCGAGGTCGGTGACGAACATGACCGCGCCTTTGAGGACGGTGACCAGCAGGAGGTCCTGGCCGCCGAGCGTGCCGGCGTAGTCGCGGGCGACCTCCGCCGCGAGCTCGGCGGTCCGGGCCTGGATCTGCTCCTCGGATACCAGCACCGACTTGATGTCTTCGGAGTACAGCTCATGGGCCGACACGCCCCACAGCGTGCCATGCCGCCCCCGTCAGGACAATCAGACGGCGCCCGGTGTGGGCAATCAGACCGGAGCGAAGCGCAATGTCAAAATGGCGCCGCTCCGCTCGGCGAACAGCCGGGTGTTGGGCCGATCACATCCGACGGCCACCCCACCCTGGCCCCGCCAGGATGTGAGCAGCGCGTCGACTCCGCGAATCTGCCTGTCCGTCAAATTGTTCGCTCCGCCGGCCAGCAGCCAGCTGCGGATCACCCGTCGCCGCACCGCCGTCGGCAGCGGGCCGATGGCCGCGATCTCCAGCGCGCCGTCTGCTGCGGCGGCGGCCAGCTCGGCCCCCGCCATCGCGTCCAACGCATCGGTGTCCTCCCGCAGCGCGGCGGCGGTGCGGGCCAGCGCCTCGGCCACACCCCCGCCCAGAACTTCCTCAAGGAGGGGCAGCGCCTCCGTGCGCAGGCGCACGCGGGTGAAGCGGCGGTCGCTGTTGTGCGGGTCGTCCCAGGCGGCCAGCCCGAGTTCCGCGCAGACGGCGTGGGTGTCGGCGCGCCGGATGCCCAGCAGCGGCCGGAACCAGGGCGGGTCACTGCGCCGCATCCCGGCGATCGAACGCGGACCTGAGCCCCGTCCCAGCCCCAGCAGGACGGTCTCGGCCTGGTCGTCGAGGGTGTGCGCCAGCAGCACCGGGGCCCCGGCGCGGGCGGTGTTCAGCGCGGCGTAGCGGGCGGTGCGGGCGGCCGCCTCCGGGCCGCCGGACGTCCCGACGTCGACGGTAAGCACCTGTGCGCCAACGCAACCCAGCTCGAGGGCCTGCCGGCGGGCCCGCTGGGCGACCTCACCCGAGCCCGGCTGCAGCCGGTGGTCGACGATCAGGGCGGTGGTGGGCAGGACGGCCGCCGTCGCGGCGGTCAGGGCCAGTGAGTCCGGGCCGCCGGACAGCGCCACGCAGCACGATCCGGTGTTACCGAGGTCGTCGGCGACGAACGCGGCGACGATGGCGCGCAGTCGCGCTAGAGCACCCGGTCGATCCACCGCTGCGGGTCCTCGATCTCGGCGGGCTTCGGCAGCGTCTCCGGTCCGGTCCACACGGTGTTGAAGCGGGCCATGCCGACCCGATCCACGACCTGGTCGACGAACGCCCGGCCGCGGGTGTACTGACTCAGCTTGGCATCCACACCGAGCAGGGCCCGGACCAGACGCTGAAGCGGCGGCTGCTTACGGCCCCGGCGTTCGTCGAAGCGCCGCCGGATCTGGTGCACCGACGGCACCACCGAGGGTCCGACGGCGTCCATCACATAGTCGGCGTGGCCCTCCAGCAGGGTTCCGAGCACCAGCAGCCGGTCCAGCGCCTCCTGTTGCGGTTCGGACTGCACGGCGCGAAGCAGGCCGAGGATCCCGGCGTTGTGCGCGTCGACGTTCCCGGAGCGCCGCTGTTTGACGAACTCCGCAAGCCGTCCCGCCACCCGGCTGATGTCGTCGCCGCGCTCGGCGGTCAGCACGGCCAGCGCCGAGGACATGTGGTCCACCAGCCAGGGGTTGGCGGTGAACTGCACCCGATGGGTGACCTCGTGTAGGCATACCCAGAGCCGAAAGTCCTTGGGGTGCAGGCGAAGTTGACGCTCGACGGCGATGACGTTCGGGTAGACCAGCAGCAACTCGCCGTCCCGCTGCGACCCGCTCCCGGCGAACGGGTCGTACTGGCCGAGGATCCCCGAGGAGATGAACGCCAGCACCGCGCCGGTCTGCGCCCCGGTGATCCGCCCCATGACGACATTGCCGGGATCCTCGGTGCCGCCGGTCATCACCCGCATGGAGTCCGAGGCCGCCCGGATCCACTGCTTGCGATCCACGATTCGGGCCGGTGACGCCGGTGCGTCGGGGGTCAGACCGGTGACCTCGCAGACCGGGGCCTCCGAGGCCAGGGCGGCCTCGGCGAGGTCGTCGATGGCCTGGCGGCGGGTGTAGTCACTGGCGGGCGGGGCCGGCCGGACCAATTGGGCACCCACCGCACCCGCGAACTTCCAGTCGACGGCGCGGCCGACGGTCAGGTCCGAGGGACCGCTCAAGATCCACAGCCGCAGGTGCGCAGCGTCGCCGCCAGCGCGTCGATGGCGGTACGGCCTTCGTTTCCGGCGTTGTTGGAGATGAAGGCGAATGTCAGCACCCGGCCGCTGAGGTCGGTGACGATCCCGACCAGCGAGTTGGTCTTGGTCAGCGACCCGGTTTTGGCGCGCAGCCAGCCCGCGGAGGACTTTTTCGCGTCGGCGTCGTAGAACCGGTTCGACAGGGTGCCGCTGCCGGCGGCCACCGGCAGCATGTCCAGCATCGGGCGCAGAGCCGGCTGATCCGGGCCGGCGGCCGCGGTGACCGTCTCGTCGAGGGTCTTCGCGGTGAGCAGGTCGGCCACCGACAGCCCGCTGGAGTCCACCAGGTGGGCGCCCGCCATGTCGATCTTGGCCGAGGCCAGCTTGCTGATGACGGCGTCGACGGAACCGGCGAAACTCGAGGGCCGCCCGGTGGCCCTGGCCACCTCCCGGCCGATGGTCTCGGCCATCACGTTGTCGGAGGCGTTCATCATCTGGGTCAGCCGCGTCACCAGCGGGGCCGACTGGACCGACGCCAGCTGCCTGCCTTCGGCGGGGCCGGGGGCGAAGGTGACCTTGGCCGGGTCGACGCCCAGGGCGAACGCCAGGGCCCGCCCGGCGTCGAGTGCGGGCGTGGGTGAGCGACGCGACTCGATGGTGGTCGGCTGGATTCGGCCGGCATCGAGCATCACGGCCTGGATCGGGGCGATGTCGCCGCCGGCGATGTCGTCGGGGTCCCAGCCCGGGGCCATGTCGGGACCGGAGAACAGCGAGACGTCGACCTGCACCGCCGTCGGCTTGATACCGCTCTTGCGCACCTGATCGGCCAGATCGGAGATCCGGGCCGCCCCGGGATACCAGGTCTCCTCGCCGGGAGGCGCCGCCGACAGGGTCGGATCGCCGCCGCCGACGAGCACCACCGTCCCCGGCATCCGGTTCTGGTCGGCCGCCTTGACCTCGGTGCTGACCCGCGCGTTGCGGTCCAGGGTCAGCAGAGCGGCAGCCGTCGTCAGCACCTTGTTGACCGACGCGGGCTGCATCGGGAAGTCGGCCCGCTGCTCCCAGATCTGGGCGCCGGTCTTGGCGTCGGTGATCCGGCCGCTGAGGATGCCCAGGTTCGGGTTGGCCGCGACGGCGGCCAGCGCGGCGGTCATCCCGGCGCTGGTCGGCACACCCGCGGAATCGGCGACCGGGACCAGCGCGGGTTTGGACGTCGCCGGTGGCCGCGGGGCGGGAACCGAGGCGCTGCTCTTGCCCCCGGAGCTCAGGAGAGCCGCGGCAGCCACCACGATGGCCACCAGCGCGATCACCGCGCCGGCAAGCACCACGTGGCTGAGGCGCCGGGGTGTGCGAAGCATGATTCTCCTTGAGTTTTGCGACTCATTGTGCCCAACGATGCGGTACCGACGCGAATCCCTCGCTAGGGTTAACCCCCGCGTCGCCATCCGGGCGGCCGGTAGCCGAGAGGGAGTTGCGCGGTGCAGTTCGACGTCACGATCGAAATCCCGAAGGGGCAGCGCAACAAGTACGAGGTCGACCACAAGACCGGTCGGCTACGCCTCGACCGCCACCTCTACACCCCGATGGGCTATCCGGCCGACTACGGATTCATCGAGGACACCCTGGGCGAGGACGGCGATCCCCTGGACGCCCTGGTGTTGCTCCCGGAGTCGGTGCATCCCGGCGTGATCGTGGAGGCCCGGCCCGTCGCGATGTTCAAGATGGTCGACGACGCCGGCGGTGACGACAAGGTGCTCTGCGTGCCGGCCGGTGACACCCGCTGGGACGACATCAACGACCTCAACGACGTGTCGAAGCACGAACTGGAGTCCATCAAGCACTTCTTCATGCACTACAAGGACTTGGAGCCGGGCAAGTACGTAGAAGCCGCCGACTGGGTCGGCCGCGCCGAGGCCGAGGCCGAGGTCCTGCGCTCGCTGGAGCGTTTCAAGACCCACGGGCACTGAATCCGGCGGCGCTGCGCAGGCGCCGCCTCGCGGCGCGGGCGCCGGAGAGTTTTCCTGCGCGTAACGCGCGGTAACCCGGCTGTCCTTTGGGTTTTCGATCATCAGTGTTGTGTTGATGCACCAGGGGCTCGGGCTGACCCGTTTCAACGAGTTGCCGACCCGCAAGGCGGTCCACGCGCTGTACGAATGCTGCAACAGCGTGACGATGGCCGGCGACCTCGCCAAGGGCCGGCCCTACCCCGATCACGACGCTCTGTTCCGCAAGGCCGACGCGCTGCTGTTCTCGCTGTCGGAGGCCTTGATCGACGACATCCTGCAGGCCTACCCCAAGGTGGGCAGCCGGCCGGGAAGTGTCCGCTCACACGCCGAGCAGTGCGCGCTCTTCGACGAACGGCCCGGGGTGATGCAGCTGCTGGACAGTTCGGCGGCCGGCTACGCGACAAAGTTCGGGTTCCAGTTCGTCATGTTCGTCGCACCCGAGTGCTCGGTCTCCTCGGTGATCTCCGCGATCGCCGACCGGATGCACAACGACACCGAGACCGAGCGCAAGGTGCTGCGGAACGAGATCGCCAAGCTCAACCGCAGCCGGCTCGAGCGGATGCTGGGTCCCGAGGGGGGCTACGACAACTGGGCCTGACCTCAGTCCCGGGTGGTCCGGGACTTGAGCAGGCTGGCCGCCATCGTCACGAACAAGGTCACGATGATCACCGCCAAGCTCAGAAGCGTCGGGATCTCCGGCACATGCAGCGGCTCGCCGCCGTTGATGAACGGCACCTGGTTCTCGTGCAGCGCATGCAGCAGCAGCTTGACGCCGATGAACATGAGGATGACGGCCAGCCCCTGGGACAGGTAGACCAGCCGGTTCAGCAGATCGCCCAGCAGGAAGTACAGCTGCCGCAGCCCCATCAGGGCGAAAACGTTGGCGGTGAACACCAGGTAGGGCTCACTGGTCAGGCCGTAGATCGCCGGAATCGAGTCGAAGGCGAACAGCAGGTCGGTGGTGGCCAGCGCGACGATCACCAGGAACATCGGGGTCATCACGCGCTTGCGGCCGCGTTTGACGTACAGCTTCAGCCCGTGCCAGCTGTCGGTGGTGTTCAGGTAGGTCTTGGCGAAGCGGACCACGGCGTTGTCGGCGTCGTCACTGTGGTCGGTGTCGCCGAGGAGCTTGACGGCGGTGAAGACCAGGAAGGCGCCGAAGAAGTAGAAGATCCACGAGAACCGTTGGATCGCAACGGCTCCCAGCGCGATGAAGACGCCGCGGAACACCAGCGCCAGCACGATCCCGATCAGCAGTGCCTGCTGCTGGTAGATCGCCGGAACCTTGAAGCTGGCCATGATGATGATGAAGATGAACAGGTTGTCGATCGACAGGCTGTACTCGGTGAGCCAGCCGGCGTAGAACTCCAGCCCGTACTGGCCGCCGTGCACGTTCCAGACCAGAAGCCCGAACAGCAGCGCCAAACCGACGTAGACCGACAGCGCGATGACGCATTCCCGCTTGGACGGCTCGTGTGGGCGGCGCCCGATCACCAGGACGTCGAAAGCGAGGACGGCAAGGGTCACCCCGAGGGTGATCCCCCATTCCAGTGGCGAGACGTTCACACACAGACCTCCGGGTTCGCCGAACACGCCCGAGGTCTCTTCCGCCGGCCCCGAGACACGGGCGGGGCGCGGCCCGCGGAACCGGACGGCCGGTGGACGGCCGACGTGGTGACGACACCGCGGCGAAGGAATACTCCCCTCTGCCCCGTCAGTGTCGCACGTCGCCCGGCGGGCGCGACGAAAAGTCCCGGCGGCGCTGACGGCTCGCCCCCGAAAAGGCGCGGCTCACCCTAGGATTCGTGGCGATGCCTGCAATTCCCGCCCAGTACCTGTTGTCGGGTGAGGCGCCCGCGCCGCGGACGCTCGTCGACATCCTGTACGACACCGCCGCCCGGTATCCGGACGCCGCGGCGATCGACGACGGCGAGGTGCAGCTGACGTACAGCGAGGTCCTTGCCGATATCGAGTCCGGCGTGCAATGGCTGACCGAACGCGGGATCGGCCGGGGGGACCGTGTCGGGATCCGGATGCCGTCAGGCAGCTACTCGCTGTACGTGGCGATCCTGACCGTGCTCGCGGCGGGCGCGGCCTACGTGCCGGTCGACGCCGACGACCCCGAGGAGCGGGCGCAGCTGGTGTTCGGCGAGGCCGCCGTCGCCGGAATCATCACCGAGGACGGGCTGAGCCCGGGATCGGGTTCGCCCCGCGATCTTCCGGCCGGCCGCCCCGAGGTGACCGACGACGCCTGGATCATCTTCACCTCCGGCTCCACCGGGACACCGAAAGGCGTGGCGGTCACCCACCGCAACGCCGCGGCGCTGGTGGACGCCGAAGCCCGGATGTTCCTGCAGGACAGCCCGATCGGGCCCGACGACCGGGTGCTGGCAGGTCTGTCGGTGGCATTCGACGCGTCGTGCGAGGAGATGTGGCTGGCCTGGCGCAACGGCGCCTGCCTGGTGCCCGCCCCGCGCTCGCTGGTGCGCAGCGGCATGGACCTGGGGCCCTGGCTGATCTCCCGCGACATCACCGTGGTCTCGACGGTGCCTACGCTGGCCGCACTGTGGCCGGCCGAGGCCCTCGAGGCGGTGCGGCTGCTGATCTTCGGCGGCGAAGCCTGCCCGCCGGAACTCGCCGAGCGCCTGGCCGTGGAGGGCCGCGAGGTGTGGAACACCTACGGCCCCACCGAGGCCACCGTGGTCGCCTGCGGCGCCCGCCTGGCCGGGGGCGCACCGGTCAGCATCGGGCTGCCCCTGCCGGGCTGGGACCTGGTGGTGGTGGACCCGTCCGGCATGCCGGTGGCCGTCGGCGAGGTCGGCGAACTGGTGATCGGCGGCGTCGGCCTGGCCCGCTACCTCGACCCCGAGAAGGACGCCGAGAAGTACGCGCCGCTGCCGTCGCTGGGCTGGGAGCGCGCCTACCGCAGCGGCGACCTGGTACGCCTGGAGAACGACGGCCTGTACTTCCAGGGCCGTGCGGACGATCAGGTGAAGGTCGGCGGCCGGCGCATCGAACTCGGGGAGGTCGACTCGGCGCTGGTGCACATCCCGGGCGTCAGCGGCGGCGCGGCCGCCGTGCGCAAAACCGCAAGCGGCACACCGGTTCTGGTGGGTTACATCGCCTCAGCCGACCCGAACTTCGACCTGGCCTACGCCCGCGCGCACCTCTCCGATTCGCTGCCGGCCGCGCTGGTGCCGCGGCTGGTGCTGGTCGACGAACTGCCCACCCGCACCTCCGGGAAGGTAGACCGCAACGCACTGCCGTGGCCGCCGCCCGGCGATGTGCCCGATGTCGGGTCGCAGCTGGGCGGGACCATGGGCTGGCTGGCGACGGCCTGGCAGGACGTCCTCGGCACCGTGGTCGACGGACCGGAGGCCGACTTCTTCGCCCTCGGCGGCGGCTCGCTGTCGGCGGCCCAACTGGTGGTGGCCCTGCGTCAGCACTACCCCGGGATGACCGTCGCGCATCTCTACGACCATCCGCGGCTCGGCTCGCTGGCCGGCTTCCTCGACGAGATGGCGGCCGAGGACCCGGCGCCGACGCCGGTGGTGACCCGGGTGGTCGCCCCGACACCGCTCGGGGCGCGTGCCCTGCAGGTGGCGCTCACGCTGCCGCTGGCCGGGCTGACCGCGCTGCAGTGGCTGACCTGGCTCGCGCTGATAAACAACCTGGCCGCGATGCTGCACCCGCTGCCGTGGCTGGTGCACCTGAACTGGTGGGTGGTCCTGGCCGCGTTCATTCTGTTCATCACCCCGCTGGGCCGGATGGGCATCGCCGTCATCGGGGCCCGTTTGCTGACGGCCGGGCTCAAGCCCGGCACCTACCGACGCGGCGGCTCGGCGCACCTGCGGGTGTGGCTGGCCGAACGCCTCGCCGACGCCAGCGGTGCGGAGAACCAGGCCGGTGCGCCGTGGCTGGTCTATTACGCACGCGCGCTCGGTAATTCGGTGGGCAAGGGCGTGGACCTGCACTCCGCTCCCCCGGTCACCGGGATGCTGACCCTCGGCCATCGCAGCTCGGTGGAGCCAGAGGTCGACCTGACCGGCCACTGGATCGACGGTGACCTCTTTCACCTCGGGGAGATCACCGTCGGCAATGACGCCACCATCGGATCGCGGACCATGCTGCTGCCCGGCGCGGTGGTCGGCAAGGACGCCGACGTGGCCGCCGGCTCGGCCGTAGTCGGGAAGGTCAAGAACGGGCAGTACTGGAAGGGCTCGCCGGCGGTGAAGTCCGGCAAGGCCCGCCATCCCTGGCCCGACCATCGGCCGCCGCGGGCGGCGCACTGGGTGGCGATCTACGGCATCACCTCCCTGCTGCTGGGCGCCCTGCCTCTTGGCGCCCTCGCCGCCGGTCTGGCGGTGCTGGGCTGGGCGGTGCGGGACACCGCGACACTGCGCGAGGCCGTGCGCACAGCGGCACCGTGGATACCGGTGGCGACCCTGATTGCCGCCGCTGTCTACGCGGTCGTGACGGTGGTGGCCGTACGGGTGCTCTCGATCGGTCTGAAGGAGGGGTACCACCCGGTGCGCAGCCGCGTCGGCTGGCAGCTGTGGGCCACCGAGCGGCTGATGGACGCCGCCCGGACCTACCTGTTCCCGCTCTACGCCGGGATGCTCACGCCGCCGTGGTTCCGCATCCTCGGGGCGAAAGTCGGCCGCAACACCGAGATCTCGACGGCGCTGATGACCCCGAAGTTCACCGTGATCGAGGACGGTGCGTTCCTGGCCGACGACACCATGGTGGCCTCCTACGAGCTGGGCGGCGGCTGGATCCACATCGCCAAGGCGACCGTGGGCAAGCGGGCGTTCCTGGGTAACTCCGGGATCACCCAGCCTGGCCGACGGGTTCCCGACGACGGCCTGGTGGCCGTCCTCTCGGCCACCCCGACGAAGGCCAAGACCGGCTCGTCCTGGCTGGGAAGTCCGCCGATCCGGTTGCGGCGCAACGCAGACAGCGCCGATCCCTCGCTGACGTTCGCGCCGCCGCTGCGGTTGCGAGTCATGCGCGGCGTCGTGGAAACCTGTCGGGTCGTGCCCATGATGGTGACCTTCGCGATCGGGGTCGGAGTGCTGGCCGCACTGCAGGCGGTCGTCATCCGGGGCGGCTACGGGTTGGCCGCCCTGGCCGGCGGAGTTGTGCTGCTGATCGCGGGAGCCATCGCCGGAGGTGTCGCCGTCGTCGCGAAATGGCTTGTGGTGGGTAGGATTCCCGCCTGCGAACAGCCCCTGTGGTCGTCGTTCGTCTGGCGCAACGAAGTCGCCGACGCCTTCGTCGAGACCGTCGCCGCCCCCTGGTTCGCCCGCGCGGCCAGCGGAACGCCGGTGATGAACATCTGGCTGCGGGGCCTGGGGGCCAAGATCGGCCGGGGCGTGTGGTGCGAGACCTATTGGCTTCCCGAGGCCGATCTGGTGTCGCTGGGCGACGGCAGCACGGTCAACCGGGGCTGCGTCGTGCAGACCCACCTGTTCCACGACCGGATCATGCGGATGGACGGCGTGGTCCTCGAAGCCGGCGCCACGCTGGGACCGCACTGCGTGGCGCTGCCGGCCTGCCGCATCGGCGCCGGCGCGACGATCGGGCCCGCGTCGCTGGTGATGCGCGGTGACGAGGTGCCGCCTTCGACACGGTGGCAGGGCAATCCCATTGCGCCCTGGCAGCTTTCGCGCAAGCGCGCCCGGGCGCAGCGGCTGGCAGAGGGTCACGCGGCGTGAAGCAGAACGCCAAGAAGGGCCGGAGCGGCCCGCCCGTCATCGACCCGTACCTGCCTGACAACGGCAACTTCGGGTACCGGGTGTCACGCTACGAACTCGAGCTGGAGTACAAGGTCGCCAGCAACCGGCTGACGGGAACGGCCACCATCACCGCCGTCACGCTGGCGTCCCTGCAGAGCTTCAGTCTCGATCTGGCCGAGAACCTGTCGGTGACGAAGGTTGCGGTGAACGGCCGGCGTCCCGCCCACTTCGCGGCCTCCGGCGGGAAGCTGCGGATCCGGCTCGCCTCGGCGCTGCACGCCGGTTCGGCGATGTCGATCGTCGTGCGCTACGGCGGATCGCCGCGGCCGATCCGGACCGTCTGGGGCGAGGTCGGTTTCGAGGAGCTGTCCAACGGAGCGCTGGTGGCCGGGCAGCCCAACGGTTCCCCGACATGGTTCCCGTGCGATGACCACCCGAGTTCCAAAGCGAGCTACCGGATCCAGCTGAGCACCGACAGCCCGTACTACGCCGTCGCCCCCGGTGAGCTGGTGTCCAAACGGGTCCGCGCCGCGCAGACGGTGTGGACCTACGAGATGCCCGACCCCACCTCCACCTATCTGGCGAGCATCCAGATCGGCATGGCCGGCATACACCGACTCCCCAAAGCGCCCGTGCCGATGCAGGCCGTGTTCCCCGACCGGCTCCGTTCGGTGTTCGAGCATGACTTCGGCCGCCAGCCGGCGATGATGAAACTGTTCATCAAACTGTTCGGGTCGTATCCGTTCTCAGCGGGCTACACCGTGGTGGTTACCGACGACAATCTCGAAATTCCCCTTGAGGCCCAAGGGGTTTCGATCTTCGGTGCCAACCACTGCGACGGCCGCCGGGGCTCGGAGCGACTGATCGCCCACGAACTGGCCCACCAGTGGTTCGGCAACAGTGTCACCGCCCGGCGGTGGCGCGACATCTGGCTGCATGAGGGCTTCGCCTGCTACGCGGAGTGGTTGTGGTCGGAGAACTCCGGCGGCCCCAGCGCCGCCGAGCTCGCCCACCTGCACCACCGACGTCTGCTGGTCGCGTCCCAGGATCTGCTGCTGTCCGACCCCGGACCCCGCGACATGTTCGACGATCGTGTCTACAAGCGGGGCGCCCTGACACTGCATTCGCTGCGCGGTGTCATCGGCGACGGCAAATTCTTTACGCTGCTGCGGGACTGGACCGCCAGGCACCGGCACGGCACCGTCGTCACCGACGATTTCACCGGCCTGGCCGCCAATTACGCCGACGTCTCACTGCGGCCGCTGTGGGAGGCGTGGCTCTACTCCCGCCCGGTCCCGCCGCTGTGACCGATGCCGGCGGCGCCTCGGTCGAGGCGGTGAGCGCCGCCGCCGGACCCGCGTCACGGGGCAGCGTGGCGCGCGTCGGGATGGCCACGGTGATCACCGCACTCTGCGGTTACGCGGTGCTCTACCTCGCGGCCCGCCGGCTGGAGCCGGCCGGCTTCTCGCTGTTCGGCGTCTTCTGGGGAGCCTTCGGCCTGGTGACCGGCGCGGCCTTCGGACTGTTGCAGGAATCCACCCGCGAGGTGCGTGCGCTGAAATCGCCTGGCGCCGTGGGATTCCCGCCTGAGATCGGCTCGCGGACCCGGCCCATGTGGGTGGCCGGCGGTGTCGCGGTGGCCGCCGCCTCGGTGATCGCCGGCACCTCGCCGCTGTGGGCGCCGCACGTCTTCGTCGAGCAGCGGGCGTTGTCGGTGGCACTGCTGTCACTGGGGCTGGCCGGATTCTGCATGCACGCAACGCTGTTGGGCATGCTCGCCGGCGACGGCCGTTGGTCGCTGTACGGAGCCCTGATGGTGATCGACGCGGTCATCAGGGTGGTCGTCGCCGCGGCGGCCTTCCTGCTCGGTTGGGGCCTGGTGGGCTTTCTGTGGGCGACGGTCGCCGGGTCGGTGGCCTGGCTGCTGGTCCTGACCGGTTCGGCAACGGCCCGCACGGTCGCCCGCCTGCAGACGTCCGGCGGGGCCGGAGAGTTTCTGCGCGGCGCCGCGCACTCCATCGCCGCCGCCGGTGCCAGCGCCATCCTGGTGATGGGTTTCCCGGTGCTGCTCAAGGCGACCTCGGGCGAACTGGGGGCGGCCGGCGGCGTCGTCATCCTCGCCGTCACACTCACCCGGGCGCCGCTGCTGGTGCCGTTGACCGCAATGCAGGGCAACCTGATCGCCTACTTCGTCGACCACCGCGGCGCGCGGTTACGCGCCCTGCTGAGGCCGGCGGCCATGGTGGCCGCACTGGGTGCGGTCGGTGTGGTGGCCGCCTATCTGATCGGCCCGTGGCTGTTGCGGGAGGCCTTCGGCTCGCAGTACCGCACCAGCGGTGTGCTGCTGGCCTGCCTGACGGCGGCGGCGGTGTCGATCGGACTGCTCACCCTGACCGGGGCGGCCACCGTCGCCGCCGCCCTGCACCGGGCCTATTCGCTGGGTTGGGTGGGCGCCACCGCGGCCGCAGCACTGCTGCTCTACCTGCCGTTGGGTCTGGAGACGCGCACCGTCGTCGCGCTGTTGTGCGGACCGCTGGTCGGCATCGCCGTGCACCTGGCCGCGCTCGCGCAGCGACGCTGAGGCGCCCGGCGTTGTACGTTGTGGCCATCGACACTTCCGGCGTCTGGATCATCGTTCCAGCATTCAACGAGGCTCAGGTTATCGGCGACGTCGTCGCCGACCTGCGGTCACAGTTCGCCCATGTGGTGGTGGTCGACGACGGCAGCCGTGACGACACCGCCGGCGTCGCCCTGCGGGCCGGCGCGCATGTGGTCCCACATCCGGTGAACCTCGGCCAGGGCGCGGCGATCCAGACCGGGGTCGAATACGCCCGCCGCCAACCGGGGGCGGAACTGTTCGCGACCTTCGACGCCGACGGCCAGCACCGCGTCAAGGATGTCCTGGCCATGCTGGAACGGCTTTCCCGCGGCGACGTCGATCTGGTCATCGGCACCCGGTTCACCGGGTCGACCATCGTCGGCACCCCGCCGCTGAAACGCATCATCCTGAAGACCGCGGCACTGCTGAGCCCGACCAGCCGGCGCCTGGGCCTGACCGACGCGCACAACGGCCTTCGGGTTTTCGACCGGACCGTCGCCGACCACCTCAACCTGACCATGAGCGGCATGAGCCACGCCGGCGAGTTCCTCAAGCTCGCCGCCGAAAACCGTTGGCGGGTCACCGAAGAGCCGGTCGAGATCCTCTACACCGACTACTCACTCGCCAAGGGTCAGCCGTTGCTCAACGGGGTGAACATCGTCTTCGACGGTTTCCTGCGCGGAAGGATGCGCCGATGAACTGGATTCAGGTCCTGCTGATCGGCGCGGTGGTGGCGCTGCTGGTGTACCTGCTCCGCTCGCGCACGAACGCCAAGGCCAAGGCGTGGGTGAAGGTGGGGTACGTGCTGTTCGTGATCGCCGCCGTCTACGCCATCCTGCGGCCGGACGACACCACCGTGCTCGCCAACTGGCTGGGCGTGGACCGGGGCGCCGATCTGCTCACCTACGCACTGGCGATCGCCTTCGTCTTCACCACGCTGAGCACCTATCTGCGGTTCAAGGAGCTCGAACTGCGCTACGCCCGGCTGGCCCGCGCGGTCGCGCTGCAGAGCGCGCGAACGCCCGACCACTAGAAGCGCACCACCCGTACAGTCGTGGCGATGCCCGCTGTCCGACACCGTGTGCCGCCCGTCGCGGCCGCCGCGGTCGTGTTGGTCGGGCTGCAACTGCTGCTGCGGGCGGTCCTGGCGTTCGGCGGCTATTTCTACTGGGACGACCTGATCATCGTCGGCCGCGCCGGGACCCAGCCCCTGCTGTCGGCGGCCTACCTGTTCACCGACCACGACGGGCACGTGATGCCCGCGGCGTTCCTGCTCGGCGGGGTGACCACCCAGCTGGCGCCGCTGGTGTGGGTCTGGCCGGCGGTGAGCATGCTGGTGCTGCAACTGCTGGCCTCGCTGGCCCTGCTCCGGGGTTTGCACGTGATCCTGGGCTGGCGTCCGGTTCTGCTACTGCCACTGTGTTTCGCGTTGTTCACCCCGCTGACGGTGCCGGCCTTCGCGTGGTGGGCAGCCGCGCTGAACTACCTGCCGATGCTGGCGGCGCTGGCGTGGGTGTGCGGCGACGCGGTGCTGCTGGTGCGCACCGGGGAGCGCCGCTATGCGATCACGGGGATGCTGGCCTACTCGGGCGGTCTGCTGTTCTTCGAGAAGTCCGCGGTGATTCCGTTCGTGGCCTTCACGGTTGCGGCCCTGCTGTGCTGGGTCGACGGGCGGCGGGACGCGCCGGCCTGGGTGTGGCGGCGCGGTATCCGGTTGTGGGTACCCGCACTGGCGCTGACCGCGGCCTGGGCGGCGCTCTACCTTCTGGTGGTCGACCAGAAGCGGTGGAGCGGGGATCTAGCGATGACGTGGGATCTGTTGCGCCGCTCGGTGACTCACGGGATCGTGCCGGGCCTGGCCGGGGGACCGTGGCAGTGGCAGCGCTGGGCTCCCGCCTCGCCGTGGGCGGTGCCGCCGCCGGCGGTGATGGCCCTGGGCTGGGTGGCACTGGCGGCGGCGCTGACGGTGTCGCTGCTGCGCAAGCGCCGACTCGGACCGGTCTGGCTGGTCGCCGTCGGCTACGCAGTGGCCTGCCAGGTGCCGGTCTATCTGATGCGCTCGTCGGCGTTCACCGCACTCGAGCTCGCACAGACGCTGCGGTACCTGCCGGACCTGGTGTGGGTGCTGGCTTTGCTTGCGGCCGTGGGCTTTTGCGCACCCAACCGGCCCTCTGCCGGATGGCTGGAGGCCTCACCGCGGCGGACCGCCGTCGTTGGAGTTCTGGCGGCGGCCTTCCTGGCGAGCAGTGTGGTCTCGACGCGGACGTTCCTGACCAGCTGGCAGGACAACCCGACGAAGTCCTATCTGAGCAACGCGGTGGCCGGTCTGGCTTCGGCGCGCGCGGCGTCGGCATCGCCGATGCTCGACCAGGAGGTCGACCCGCTGATACTCCAGCGGGTGGTGGGTCCGGAGAACCTGGTGAGCCACATGTTCGCCCTGGTGCGTGACCGTCCGGAATTCTCCGGGTCGACCGACCGCCTCCGGATGCTGGACAGCAGCGGCCACGTCGTCGACGCCGACGTGACGTGGGTCCGGCGAACCGTTGCGGGGCCGCGGCCCCAGTGCGGCTACTTCGTCACGCCCGAGTCGCCGGCCCGCATGCCCCTCGACGGGCCGCTGCTGCCCGCCGACTGGACCGCGGAGATCAACTATCTGGCCAACACCGAGGGCAGCATCGTGATGTCGCTTCCGGTCGGCCGCGAGACCAGAGTCGCGGTAAAGCCGGGCCTGAACCGGGTCTATGTGCGGCTCTCCGGTGCGGGCGACGCGATCGACGTCCGCGCCGACACCGCCTCGTTGACCGTATGCCTGGCCTCGGGACCGGTGGGTTACCTGGCGCCGCGGCCGGGTTAGTGCTCGTCCTCGGTCAGGTGGGTGTCGGCGACGATGTCGGCGACCGCCGCGCGGACCTCACGGCCGGCCATGGTGATGGCCACCGCGCCCATCTGGATCGCGGTATCGCGATCGTGGCTGAGCAGGTAACCGATCATCGTCCGGACCACCTCCCCGAACTTCGCGCGCAGTAATTCCTCGGTGCGGCTGAGTGCGAACTCGGCCTGGGCGAGCGGGACACATACCCGCAGCAGCCGGAACACCTGCGGATCGATGCGTTGGTAGAGGCGCTGGGCCAGCATCCGCTCGGCGAGGTCGGCCCCGCCCGGCTGCCGGAGCACGGCCTCCTGGGCGGCGAGGTCCGCGGCCATCGGCTCGGACCAACTCAGGCACAGCCGCACGAATCGGCGCGACAATTCCACGGCGACGACACCGCCGACCGGATCGGTCAGGTCGTCCGCCGGCAGGTCGGGGTCGAAGCTGTCGGGCTGGGGCGGCGTGGTCTCGAACATGCCCTGACTTTCCCAGGCGGGTCTGACATTTTCGGGCCGGGCGCCAATGTCGGCGATCATGGCACCACCGCTGGAACTGACCAGCGTCCCCCCGCTGCCAGGCTGCCCGAGCCCGGTGCGATCTGCTTTCTGATCCGCACCTACCTGCTGCCGGCCTGGCTGGGCTCGCACGGCTGTTCTGGAGCTTGAACCGAACCGACGCTGATGCGGGCGCCACGGCGGGGCACCAAAGTGACGTGCTTAACCCGTTGACGTTCGCCACCATCCTCACTGAGGTCGAAGTCGACCCGGCACAGCACCTCGCGCAACACAATCCGCATCTCGAACATGGCAAACACAGCGCCCGGGCAGCGGCGAATTCCTCCGCCGAACGGGATCCACGTTTCCGGGCTCACGCGATTGGCGAGGAACCTCTCCGGCGCGAACCGCGTCGGCTCGGGATACGACTCGGCGGACGCGTGAACCAATCCGATTGCGGGGGCGACGGTTATCCCCGCGGGGAGCGAGTAACCGGCGAGCTCGACGGGCCGGTGAAGGAATCGGGCGACATTGAAGACCACCGGGCGAATCCTCAAGGATTCCTTCAGAAGAGCATCAAGGTAGGCATCTCCGGCTGGGTCGCCGGCGGCGCTGTCCCGGGCGGCGCGGCGGGCTTCTTCCAAGACTGTCGGATTCCTGACCAATCGCTCCAACGTCCACGACAGCGCAGCGCCGGTCGTGTCGTGCCCCGCGATGAGGAGCGTCATCAACTGGTCGCGCACCTCGGCGTCGGCGATCGGCTGCCCGCGCATGTTGCCGGGCGCGGTGCGCAACAAGATGGCCAGCGCATCCGTTCGCGCATCCAGATCCGGGTCGGCCCGACGGTCGGCGATCTCGGCCAACAGAATCCGGTCGATCGACGCGAAATTTCGATCGACCGACCTCCATGGAAGTCGGCGTCGCAGAACGGGATACGCGACGGCCAGTGTCGCGAACGGACTCATGTTCAGAATCCTCGGTATCACCTCGCGTAATTCCGTGAGACGGTCCGGGTCGGTGGCGCCGATGACGGCTCGCAGGATGACTTCCAACGTGATCTGCTCCAGCCGTCGCGCGACCGGGAATGGTTGAGCCAGCGGCCAACTGCCGACATTCGCGGCAGTCACCTCCATGATCATGTCGGTGTGACGAGTGGCCGCGTCGCGCCCCAAGGCGATCAACAACAACCGGCGCCATTCTCGATGCGGGTCGCCGTCCAGCACCAGCAGGGAGTTGCCACCCAGCAGTCCACGCAACACCGCATTCGCCTCACCGGCGCGATAAGGGCACTGGTCGCCGGTGAACACCTCTTTGATGTCGTGCGGATCGGCCAGGAACACCACTGGGCCCAGGGACGTGACTTTCAGCGTGAACGTCTTGCCGTAGTGGCGTTCACACGCGGCCACGAAACGTGGCCAGTAAAAACGCAACAGAATTGACTGGACAAGCGTGGGCAGCCGTGGACCTGGTGGCAGCTGTGCCTTCACGGGCTCGGGGTTACTCCAGCCCCCTGGACGGTCTGGTCGTTTGTCTGCGGCGCCGTAGGTGCCCCGAACAACGGGACGTCGTTGAACATCTCAGGATGCTCCGAGATCACCGGCCACAACTGCTGGACCAGCGTGTCCTTGTCACCGTTCACGGCCGAAGCGAACGACGGCGCTGTGGCGCCGATGAATTGATCGACCAATTCCGGCGGTACCGGGTAGGCATGATTCACATCTGCGCCTGGGTTTGTATTGGCGTCCGCCATCGGATGCTGGCCCGTGTCGCTGACGGACTGCGCCACCGGTGGAGCACCGTTCGGTCCGGGCAACACAACATGGCTGACGTTGCCGTCTTGGCTAACCCGATAGGCGGGATTGGCAAAATCAATATCCGGACTGAAATACCCCAGATGGGCGTGAGCGGTGTCGCTGATACCGCTCAGCGCCTCGAGCGGATTCGCTATGAAATTCGGCGCCGAATTCGCCAAGTCCTTGCTGTCTGTGACGACAGTGGTCGGATACTTGGTCTGCGCGGTGGGCCGAACGGTGTACCCGATCGATGTCAGATAGGTCCCGGGGGGAACGATCTGTGCAAGTCCATCATTGATATTGCCCACCGTGATCACCGAAAGCTGATCGGGCGGCGGCCCGTTCGGATCCGTGGTGAGGCGCTGCGCGGCTTCTTCGACGACCGGCGCTCCGGCCGAATAGCCGACGGCGATCTTCTTGCCGGGTGTCTGTCTGATCTGCTGAACCAGTCGATCGGCCGCGGCGGCAACGGAAGCATCCAGGGGTTGCGGATTGTTGGGTGTCAGCACGCCGGCTGCGCCGCTGAACGGGACGACCAGGCATTGGTTGCCACTGCCGCCCTTGCACAGAGCTCCCCCCAGGATCGCCGGCATGTAGACGCCGTTCTCGGCACCGGGAAAGGCTTGGATGTCGGCCCCGCCGACCATCAGCACGGTATCGGCGCTCGCCGTTGCTGGGGCCCACATCGCAAAGATCCCGAAGCCCACGGCCGCCGTGAGACCGCCCAGGACTGCGCCCCGCAGCGTAGGGGTGTTCATGGCTCCTCCATTCGGGCACCATGGAAGGAACCCCCGACGTTGCCCAGTCGCTATGGGACTGGGGTTTGCTGAATCACGGTTCACTTTAGCCCAGGTTCGACAGGCCGTACAGGGTCATGTGCCCACAAGGCACTCACGACAAACCCGTGCGGGCAGTGTGCCCGCGATCGCCGCGAGCCACAGCCACGCTCACCTGCGGGGATAAATCGGAGCCGCCTGGGGGAATCGAACCCCCGACCTATTCATTACGAGTGAATCGCTCTGCCGACTGAGCTAAGGCGGCGTGGCTTCGGCGATGCGCGCTTGCGCGAAGAGCATCTCGCCTGAGCCGAACGGTGAGTCTACTCCCCGGATCGCAGGGCCTGTCCCACGGTCGCGACCATCGCGTCGACCGCGAACTTGGGCTTGACGTTCATCGCCAGTGCCTCCCGGCAGGCGAGCACCGCCTCGATGCACCGGAGCAGGCGCTCCGGGGAGGCGTGGGCGGCCAGGGCCGCGATCCGGTCGGCCATGTCGGGGTGACTCACCGCGACACCGTCCGCACCGCCGGCCACCATCAGGGCGTCACGAAAGTACGTGGCAAGGTCGATCAGTGAGCGGTCCAGCGCGTCGCGTTCGGCCCGGGTCTGGCGGGACTTCTGGCGCTTCTCCAGATCTTTGAGCGCGCCTGCCGAACCACGCAAGGCAGTCGCGGTGCCCTTACCCGTGCCGCCGGCCCCCAGCGCGGTCATCAATTCCGCCGTCTCGGTCTCGTTGCGGTCCTCGGTGAGGGCGAGCGCCTCCGCCTTGGCCGCGGCGACCAGTTCCTCCACGGCCGCATAGGCCCGCGACGGAGTTGCCGCATCCCGGGCCAGGCCCAGGGCGCGGGCCCGCCGCGCCCGTGCCTCCGGGTCGGTGGCCAGCCGCCGCGCCCGCCCGACGTGCCCGCCGCTCACCGCGGCGGCCCACCTCGCCTCCTCCTCACCGAGGCCGTCCCGCTGGACCAGGACCCCGGCGATGGCGTCTGCCGACGGCGTCACCAGGGCCACATGCCGGCAGCGGGATCGCAGCGTGATCGCGATGTCCTCCGGATCCACCGACGGCGCGCACAGCAGGAACACCGTGCACGGCGGCGGTTCCTCGACCACCTTCAGCAACGCGTTGGCCGCACCCTCGGTCAGCCGGTCGGCGTCCTCGATGACGACGATCTGCCAGCGGCCCGTGCTGGGACGGCGCGACGCGGTGGCCACGATGGCGCGCATCTCGTCGACTCCGATCGACAATCCCTCCGGCACGACCCGACGGACGTCGGGGTGCGTGCCGGCCATCGTCGTGGTGCAGGCCCGGCACCGGCCGCATCCCGGACCACCGTCGCCGGTGCACTGCAGGGCGGCGGCGAAGCACAGTGCGGCCACCGAACGGCCCGAGCCTGGTGGTCCGGTGACGAGCCAGGCGTGTGTCATCGACCCGACTTCGCCGCCACCGTGAGCAGAATCACCGCGCGCGGCGCGGGCGGCGGCGACCAACTCGGACTCCACCGCGCTTTGGCCGACCAGCCGCTCAAACACCCCGTACATCGCTTGCCAACACTAGCCCCGACGCCGGGCCCCGGGCCGACACAGCAGGAGGAACCGGTCAGGACGGACCGTTACGGTAAGCAGGTGAGTACCGCGCCGGCCCCACGCGGACGGATCGGCGAATTCGTCCGATGGATCGCCCGCACCCCGTGGCCGGTGTTCTCCCTCGGGATCCTGCAGGCCGACATCATCGGCGCTCTCGTGGTGCTCGGTTTCCTGCGTTTCGGCCTTCCTCCGGCGGATCGCCTCAAACTGCAGGATCTGCCCACCGGCAACTTGGCGTTGTTCCTGGCGTACGTCGTCGTCGCGTTCATCGTGGGCACGACGATCAGCTTCTTCCTGCTGCTGCCGGTGTTCCGCTGGCAGCGCCGCAACGCAATGCTCATCGACGAGGATCCGGCGATCTCCGAGCAGGCCCGGCTGCGGGCTCTGAAGATGCCCACCTACCGGTCGACGATCAGCATGTCGCTGTGGCTGCTCGGGGCCATCGTGTTCATCAGCGCCAGCTGGCCGGTGGCCAGCCATGCCGCCCCCCAGGTGGCGATGGCGACGCTGGGTGGTGCCACCGCCACCGCGATCATCGGTTACCTGCAGTCCGAGCGGGTACTGCGGCCGGTCGCCGTGGCGGCGCTGCGCGAGGGTATGCCCGAGAATTTCCGCCGGCCCGGCGTCGTCCTGCGTCTGGTGCTCGCCTGGGTGCTCTCGACCGGCGTACCGCTGCTGATGATCATCCTGTCGATCTCGGCCAGCAAGTTCTCACTCCTGGACAACCCGCCGGAAGCCCTGTTCACCCCGATCCTGCTGATGGCCATCGGCGCGCTCGTGATCGGCCTGGCCGGAAGCGTGCTGTCGGCGATGGCCATCTCCGACCCCCTGCGCCAGCTGCGCTGGGCACTCGGCGAGGTTCAGCGCGGAAACTACAACGCGCACATGCAGATCTACGACGCCACCGAGCTGGGCCTGCTGCAGTCGGGATTCAACGACATGGTCCGCGAGCTCAGCGAGCGGCAGCGGATGCGGGACCTGTTCGGCCGCTACGTCGGCGAGGACGTGGCGCGCCGGGCGCTGGAACGGGGTACCGAACTCGGCGGGGAGGAGCGCGACGTCGCCGTCCTCTTCATCGACCTGGTCGGCTCCACCCAGCTCGCCGCGACCCGGCCGCCCGCCGAAGTCGTGGGCCTGCTCAACGAGTTCTTCAGGGTCGTCGTCGACACGGTGCTCAAGCACGGCGGGTTCGTCAACAAGTTCCAGGGCGACGCGGCGCTGTGCATCTTCGGTGCGCCCATCGAGCACCCCGACGCCTCGGGCGCGGCACTGGCCGCCGCCCGCGAACTCCACGACGAACTGGTGACCGTCCTGGGCCAGACGGAGTTCGGCATCGGCGTCGCCGCGGGCCGCGCCATCGCGGGTCACATCGGGGCGCTGGCCCGGTTCGAATACACGGTGATCGGCGACCCGGTCAACGAGGCCGCCCGATTGACCGAGTTGGCCAAGACTGAGCCCGGCCACGTGCTGGCGTCGGCGATCACGGTCAGCGGCGCGCTCGACGCCGAGGCGCTGTGCTGGAAGGTCGGCGAGATCGTCGAGTTGCGCGGGCGGATCGCCCCCACCCAGCTGGCGCGCCCGGTGACCCTGGTGGTGCCCGAGACGGCGGCTGAAGTGGCCGGCGACGTCGTGCCCTGAGCCGCTGATCCCCTTTGGCGGCTTTCCAGGCGCTCAGGCCTTCTTGGCGGCCTTCTTCGTGGCGGCCTTCTTGGCCGGCGCCTTTCGGACGCTCTTCTTGACGACCGGGCCGCGGGCGCGACGGTCGGCGAGCAGCTCGGAGGCGCGTTCGTCGGTGATGCTCAGCACGTCGTCGCCCTTGCGCAGGCTCGCGTTGGTCTCGCCGTCGGTGACGTAGGGGCCGAACCGGCCGTCCTTGATCACCATCGGCTTGCCGGTCGCGGCGTCGTTGCCCAGTTCCCGCAGCGGCGGTGCCGCCGCTCCCGTGCGACCGCGGCGCTTGGGTTCGGCGTAGATCTTCAGCGCCTCGTCGAGGGTGATGCCGAAGATCTGGTCCTCCGACGCCAGCGAGCGAGAGTCGTTGCCGCGCTTGAGGTATGGGCCGTAGCGGCCGTTCTGCGCGGTGATCTCCTCGCCGTTGGACGGGTCGACACCGACCACCCGCGGCAGCGACAGCAGCTTGAGGGCGTCCTCGAGGGTGACCGTCTGCAGGTCCATCGACCGGAACAGCGAACCGGTGCGCGGCTTCGGACCCGTCGGCTTCTTGCCCTTCTTCGCCGGCGCGCCGTCCTCATCGTCCGGCGGCGGGGGCAGCACCTCGGTCACATACGGGCCGTAGCGGCCGTCGCGGGCGATGATCTCGTGACCGGTCGCCGGGTCGACGCCGAGCACCCGGCCCTCCTGCGGTGTGGCGAAAAGGGTCTCGGCCAACTCGAGGGTGAGCTCGTCGGGGGTGATCTCGTCGCTCAGATTGGCGCGCTGGGGGGTGGGCTCACCGTCGTCGCCGGTGACCATCCGTTCCAGATAGGGTCCGTTGCGGCCGACCCGGACGTAGATCGGCCGGCCGTGCGCGTCGTCGAACAGCACGATGGAGTTGATCTCGCGGGCGTCGATGCCCTCGACGTTGTCGCCGACGAGTTTCTTCAGGCCGCCGGCCCGCGCGATCGAGTGCGGGACGCCGTGCTCGCCGCCGAAATAGAAGTTGCGCAGCCAGTTGGTGCGTTGCTCATGTCCGGAAGCGATCTCGTCGAGTTCGTCCTCCATGGCGGCGGTGAAGTCGTAGTCGACGAGCCGGCCGAAGTGCTGCTCGAGCAGGCCCGTGACCGCGAAGGCCACCCACGACGGCACCAGCGCGCTGCCCTTCTTGTGCACATAACCACGGCCCTGGATCGTCTTGATGATCGACGAATACGTAGAGGGACGGCCGATTCCGAGATCTTCAAGAGCCTTGACCAGGGAGGCCTCGGTATAGCGGGCCGGCGGGTTGGTGGTGTGCCCGTCGGCGCTCAGGCGGACCGCATCCACCCGCTGGCCCTGCCTTAGGTTGGGCAGCCGGCTCTCGGCGTCGTCGGCCTCGCCGCCGGCGAGTTCGTCGACGGTCTCCACGTAGGCCTTCAGGAAGCCCGGGAAAGTGATGGTGCGCCCGCTGGCGGCCAGGGTGGCCTCCCGCCCGTCGGCGGCGACCCCGTTGATGCGCAGGCTCAGTGTCGTGCCGCGCGCGTCGGCCATCTGCGAGGCGACAGTGCGCTGCCAGATCAGCTCGTAGAGACGGAAACCGTCGGCGTCGAGTTCGGAATGCAACGCCCCCGGGGTGGCGAAGGTGTCACCGGCGGGCCGAATCGCCTCGTGCGCCTCCTGGGCGTTCTTCACCTTGCGGGTGTACTGCCGGGGCGACGGGTGGACGTATTCGTCCCCGTAGAGCTGGCGGGCCTGATTGCGCGCGGCGTTGATGGCCGACTCCGACAGCGTCGTGGAGTCGGTGCGCATATAGGTGATGTAGCCGTTCTCGTACAGCTTCTGGGCCACGCTCATGGTGCGCTCGGCGGTGAACCGCAGTTTGCGGCCGGCCTCCTGCTGCAGCGTGGAGGTCATGAATGGCGGGTAAGGCCTGCGGGTATAGGGCTTCTCCTCGACCGACGCGACGGTCAGCGAGGCGCCCTGCAGGCCTGCGGCCAGCGCACCGGCGGCCGCCTCGTCGAGCACGGTCACCTCGGCGGGCTTGCGCAGCGCGCCCAGGGAGTCGAAGTCGCGGCCGGTGGCCACCCGCTTGCCGTCGACGGCGACCAGCCGCGCGTTGAACCGCGGCGGGGTGGCGGTCGCGTCGGACACGCTGGCGTCCAGTTCGGCCAGCACATCCCAGTACGACGCGCTGCGGAAGGCCATCCGTTCCCGCTCGCGCTGGACGATGATGCGCGTCGCTACCGACTGGACACGGCCGGCCGACAGCTTCGGGGCCACCTTCTTCCACAGCACCGGGCTGACCTCGTAGCCGTACAGCCGGTCGAGGATGCGCCGGGTCTCCTGGGCGTCGACCAGGTCGGTGTCCAGATCGCGGGGATTCTCGGCCGCGGCCCGGATGGCGGGCTCGGTGATCTCGTGGAACACCATGCGCCGGACCGGCACGCGGGGCTTGAGGGTCTGCAGCAGATGCCAGGCGATGGCCTCGCCCTCGCGGTCGCCGTCGGTGGCGAGGTAGAGCTCATCAACGTCCTTGAGCAGGCTCTTCAGCTCGGTGACCGTGGACTTCTTGTCCGGGCTGACGACATAGAGCGGTTCGAAGTCCTCGTCGACGTTGACCCCGAGCCGGGCCCACTTCTCCGTCTTGTACTTGGCCGGCACGTCAGCGGCGCCCTTGGGGAGGTCGCGGATGTGTCCACGGGAGGACTCGACGACGTAGTTGCGGCCCAGGTAGCCGGCGATTTTGCGCGCCTTGGTGGGCGACTCGACAATGACGAGCCGCCGGACGTTGCCGTTGTTGCCGTTCCCGCCGCGGGAGACGGGCCGGTCGTCGTCAGCCAACTGCGCTTACGCTCCACTTCGTGTGTTGCCCCGGACACTCCGGGGCGTAGCGAGGGGTGTGTCTGAGGAACCCAAACCCCCCGGCTTGGACATCAATTTCGCACTCATCTACCGGCCTACGCAAACCGGAGCACTGCGGCGGCCGCCTCAGATCTGGGGCCAGGCCGCCAACGCCTCAGCCCCGCCCGGGGGTTCCCCCACCGTCTCCACCAGCCGAGACAGCCGTCGGCGGCCGCTGATCCGCAACGCCGGCCGGGCCCCACGGGTGCCGATCAGCGTGGGCGCGATCCCGATCCTCATCAACGCCGACGCCAACGGCGAATGGGTGTCCGGCGCGTGCGGGTCAAGACCGAGCAGGTAGCGGTCGGCCTCCGGCGCGCCGGCCGCCAGCGTCCAGGCCCGCAACTCCCGGGGTCCGGGCAGCCATGCCGCGGGCACCGTCTTGACCGCGCCCCGGGTCCACTGCGCGGCCAAGGGCAGAAGACGGGCGTCGACGGCGGTCCGGACCAGCGGTGTCTCCTCATCGGTTCGGGTGATCTCGGCCTGCAACCCGGCGGCGACCATCATGTCGGCCAGGGCGGCGGCCCGCCAGATGGCGTCGACGACCACCGACAGACGTGCCCCGTCCCCGACGACAACCACTTGGCCGGCTGCCGCGAGTACCCCGGCGAGGTCGGCGACCGCGGGCGGCACCGACTCGGCGGAGAAGAACGACAGCTGGCTCACGGTTCGACAGTAAGGCAGGAGTTCAGCGACGCCGCGGTGCCAAGCCGTACCTGCCGGGAAATGCAGAGCACCCCCGTTGCGCCCGGAGTCCGGGGCGGCGGGGGTGCTCTGTGGTGGTTGTCGGTCAGACGGCGCGGACGCCGGTGGCCTGCGGGCCCTTGGGGCTCTGGCCAACCTCGAACTCAACCCGCTGGTTCTCCTCCAGGGTGCGGAATCCCGACCCCTGGATCTCCGTGTAGTGGACGAAAACGTCGGCGGAGCCGTCCTCGGGGGCGATGAAGCCGAAGCCCTTCTCCGCGTTGAACCACTTCACAGTTCCCTGTGGCATTTCTTTCCTAACTTCTTTCCGGGAGCGATCTACCGATGTTCATGTAGACCGGGCCGGTTGAGACCGCCATACCTTCTGGGCTCACACCCTCGCAGGAACCGCGACCGCAACGACGATCCTGCGATTGTGGAGACACGAACACAGAAGCTGCGACCGCCCCTATCCAATCACGTCCGGCGCTGTTAGGACAGTCTCGGCGACAATTCCCGGTGGCGTCGGTGGAGGGAACAGTACTGAGGTGGTGAATTTCGGCAGCGAACTGCTGGCCGCCGTCACGGGCGACACCGCCGGCGCTCCCCCGCCGTCACTGCTTCACGTCGCAGAGATACCGGCCCGCTCCGCGCGGTCGGCCGACTGGCCGTCGTGGGTGCATCCGGAGGTCCTGGCCGCGCTGCAGGGACACGGGATCACGGCTCCGTGGTCGCATCAGGTGACGGCCGCCGATCTCGCCCGGGCTGGGCACGACGTCGTCGTCAGCACCGGCACCGCCTCGGGCAAGTCGCTGGCCTTCCAGTTGCCGATCATGGACGCCCTGGCCCGCGACGCCCGCGCCCGCGCCCTCTACCTGTCGCCGACCAAGGCGTTGGGCCATGACCAACTGCGGACCGCGTACGCGCTTTCGGCCGCGACGCCGAACCTGCGCGACGTCGCGCCGACGGCCTACGACGGCGACGCCGCACCCGAAGTCCGCCGGTTCGCGCGCGAGCGGTCGCGCTGGCTGTTCTCCAACCCCGACATGGTGCATCTGTCGTTGCTGCGCAACCATGCCCGGTGGGCGGTGTTCCTGCGCGGGCTGCGGTACGTCGTCGTCGACGAATGTCACTACTACCGCGGCATTTTCGGCTCGAACGTGGCGATGGTGCTGCGTCGGCTGCTGCGGCTGTGCGAGCGCTACAGTGGTCCCGGCGCCAGCGGCCCGACGGTGATCTTCGCCAGCGCGACCACTGCCGCCCCCGGCCAGACGGCCACCGAACTGATCGGCCGGCCGGTGGCGGAGGTGACCGACGACGGCTCGCCGCAGGGATCGCGCACCATCGCGCTGTGGGAGCCCGAACTGCGCCACGACGTGCTCGGCGAGAACGGCGCTCCGGTGCGCCGTTCGGCCGCCGGCGACGCCGCCCGGATGATGGCCGACCTGGTGGCGGAGGGGGCGCGGACGCTGACCTTCGTCCGCTCGCGCCGCGGTGCGGAATTGACCGCGCTGGGCGCCCGCTCCCGACTGGCCGACATCGCCCCGCACCTGCGTGACACGGTGGCGTCCTACCGCGCCGGCTACCTCGCCGAGGACCGCCGCGCCCTGGAACGGGCGCTGGCCGACGGGGAGTTGCGGGGGCTGGCGGCCACCAATGCCCTCGAACTCGGGATCGACATCTCCGGGCTGGACGCCGTCGTGCTGGCCGGGTTCCCGGGGACCGTCGCCTCGTTCTGGCAGCAGGCCGGGCGGTGCGGGCGGCGCGGCCAGGGTGCGCTGGTTCTGCTGGTCGCCCGCGACGATCCGCTGGACACCTACCTCGTCCACCACCCGGACGCCTTGCTCGGCAAGCCGGTCGAACGGGTGGTCACCGACCCCACGAACCCCTATGTGATGGGACCCCAACTGCTGTGCGCCGCCACCGAATTGCCCCTCGCCGAAGCCGAGGTGAGCGCCTGGAAGGCCGGCGCGGTGGTCGAGGCCCTGGTCGCCGACGGTCTGCTGCGCCACCGGGGCGGACGGTATTTCGCGGCCGCCGGTCTCGATCCCCACCACGACGTCGACATCCGCGGAACCTCCGGCGGGCAGGTGGCAATCGTCGAGTCGGACACGGGCCGCCTGCTGGGCAGCACCGACGCCGGCCAGGCGCCGGCCACGGTTCACCCGGGGGCGGTGTATCTGCACCAGGGTGAGACCTATCTGGTGGACTCCCTGGACCTCGACGACAGGGTTGCGTTCGTCCACGCCGAAGACCCGGGGTACGCGACGTTCGCCCGCGAACTCACCGACATCACCGTGACCGGCGGCGGGGAGCGGGTGGCTTACGGCCCGGTCACCCTGGGTCTGGTTCCGGTCTCTGTCTCGCGTCGGGTGATCGGCTACCTGCGCCGGGCCACCTCCGGGGAGGTCATCGACTTCGTCGAACTGGACATGCCCGAGCGGATACTTCCGACGACGGCGGTGATGTACACGATCACCCCGGACGCCTTGGCGGACGCGGGGATGAACCTGCCCCGGGTTCCGGGTTCATTGCATGCCGCCGAACACGCGGCCATCGGGCTGTTGCCACTGGTGGCCAGCTGCGACCGAGGTGACATCGGTGGCCTGTCCACCGCGATCGGCGAAGCCGGCCTGCCGACGGTGTTCGTCTACGACGGTCATCCCGGTGGCGCCGGCTTCGCCGAACGCGGTTACCGCCTGGCCGCGACGTGGCTACGTGCGACTCTCGACGCGATCAGGGCGTGTGAATGCCCGCACGGCTGCCCGTCATGCGTTCAGTCCCCGAAATGCGGCAACGGCAACGATCCACTGGATAAGGCCGGAGCCGTCGCGATTCTGCAGATCGTGCTGGACCACCTCGGTTCGACGGACGCTGGCCCGCGGCCGCCGACCGACCCCTCGAATACGGTCGGCAGCCGCGAAAAGCGTTGACGAACAACGCGATACAGCGTTTGGGCGCCCCATGATCTTGAGGCGCCGGCAGCCAGACGGCTACGGCACTAATGAAGTGCGCCATGCGTTCGGACAACACGATACGCTCAGCAAGTCCCGAACCGGACCTCCTGAAAATACGCTGTGATCGTCAAGTTGCGCAACGTCAGCGGACAACCTGCTGATCGCCGGTTTCTTGTCGGAGTCAAATGCCAGCAAATGCCGGTGCACCCGAGGCGGTGAGCGCCCGGGGGCCACCGTTAAGCTGTGCGCGTGACCCAGGATTGGCTGCTGGTGGAAACGCTCGGCGACCAACCCGTGGTGGTGGCACAGGGCCGGCAAATGAAGAATTTCGTGCCGCTCGCGGCTTTCCTGCGACGCAATCCGAACCTGGCCGCGATCCAGACCGCGATCGCCGAGACCGTCGCCTCCAGCACCGGACTGGCCAGCATCACCCCGAAGACCAAGCGCGTGATCCGCACCGAGCCGGTGCAGATGACCGACGGCCGCATCCACGCGGTCCACGTCTGGTGCGGGCCGACCGGCGACGAACCTCCCAAGCGACCGATTCCGGGCCCGCTGAAGTGGGACCTCACCGCCGGGGAGGGCACGGCCAGCACGGAGTACCTCCTCAACGCCGGCATGGACCCGGCCCAGGAGTCGATGACGGGCCGGGCATTCGTCGAGGACATTCCCAGCCGGAGTCTCAACCGGGACGAGTCCAAAGCGCTGTCATGGGTCATCGACGTAGCGCCCGATCGGACGTACTGCGCGACATGGGATTTCGCTGACAAGCTCGGGGGCTATCGGCGGGTGGGCTGGTGCGCGCGCACGCTCATGGAGCCCAGCGATGACGGCGGCGAGCATCTCATCGGCCGGGCGATGAACCTGGTCGAGGCGGTCAGCGAGTCTCCGCTGGGCGCGGAGAACCTCGCCGACCGCATCCTCAACGGGCTCTCCCAGCCCGGGGTGTACCGGGTGATCGTCGACCTGAGCACCTGGACCCTGCTGAAGTGGATCGACGATCCCTGTCCGTACTTCGACTGGCACGGGCGGGTGGAGATGCATCCGGAGGACCGGGAGCACTTCGCCGAGCGGATGACCGCCGAACTCGAACAGGGCACCACGACCGCGGTGTTGCGGCTGCCGGCGAACGACGGCGGCTGGGTTCCGCTGCACGTCACCATCAGCCAGGTCGAGCTCGACGACGGCGTAACGGGTGGACTGGTGACGCTGCGACTTCCCACCGAAGCCGAGCTTGCCGACGTGGGGCTCGACCATGCGGGTCAGCCGCTCGTCTGAGGTGCCGCCACCGGCCCCGCACGGGCCCTTGCGCTGGCGTGCGCGCCGGTCCATCCACCGACGACGACGCCGACCACCACGTGCACGTCGAGTTGTTCGACGGAGCACTCCCGCACCGACGCCCGCATGACGACCGCCACGTCGGCCGCCGCGTGGCATGCCGCAGCCGGTCCGGCCGCAACCCTGGCGGCCGCCGCCAGTGCCGAGAGATCGGCGGCGGTTTGCGCGTGGTGGCGAGCCACCACCGCAGAGCCGAGCTTGATGCCACCGAGCGCGACGGTGATCAGCACCGCGATCATCACGGCCGCCAGCACCGTCGCCGCCCCGCGGTCGTCACCGACCCGGCTCGACGGCCGATACGGCCTCGCCGACGATGACGACTCCGGGCAGCACCGGCGACCGGCCGCTGACGCGCGCCACAACGTAGGAACCGTCGCGGCGGATTTCCACCGCCGCGCCGCCCGGGGCGAAGTTCCGTGCGCCGGTGATGGCCGCGGTGTCGCCGCGCGCGGCGAGGCGGGCGGCCTCCCTCGCGGCATCGAGGCACCGGAGCTGCGTAGCGACTGCCGTGAGGCCCGCGACGCACAGCACGAGGACAGCCACCAGACTGGCCACAGCCAGGGCGGCCTCCACCGTGCTGAAGCCACCGTCGCCGCCTAGACCCGCGTGGTCAGTGCCCGGTTGATGATGTTGGTCAGTGCGCCGACGATCGAGTCGCCGGTGACAACGCTGTAGAGGATGGCGCCGAACGCGGCGGCGGCGATGGTGCCGATCGCGTACTCGACGGTGGACATGCCCGACTCGTCGACCGCGAGGGTGACCATCCGGGCCCGGATCTCCCCGATCATGTTGTTTGGCAATGCTCTTCTTCCTTTCAGTTGGTGACGTGTTTCCTCGACGGCGACGGGTCCGGTCATGCCAAACCCGCACCGAAGATCTCGCCGGCCAGTCCGGCCACCACGGGGACGATGCCCAGGCACACGAAGGCGGGAAGGAAGCACAGCCCGAGTGGGCCGGCGATCAGCACACCAGCCCGCTCCGCCGCCGCCGTCGACCGGTGGCTGACCTCCTGGCGGCACTGCTCGGCGAGTTCGGCCACACCCGCGGCAAGGGCTGTCCCCGACGACGCCGATCGGCGGGCCAGTCTCGCGAGCGCGGCGGATCCCTCGTCCGATTCGCCGTCGGGCACCTGCCATGCAGCATCGGGGTCGGCGCCGAGGGACAGCAGGTCGGCGGCGCGCCGAAGGACCGCGGCGAGATCCGGGGGCGCGAAGTCGGCGGTTGCGGCCGCCGCCGCGGGCACTGCCATGCCCGCCGACAAGCAGACCGCGAGCACATCAAGAGCCGAGGCGGTGGCGAACGGGTCACGCTCCCTTGGCCTTTGGTGCCTGCGACCGGCCGGCGAAGCCGTCAGGCCGGATCGTTCCCGAACCGTCCACGCGCGGCAGTCCAGCAGCAGGGCGGCGGCCAGGAGCAGCGCGGCGGTCATGCCGGCAGCCGTTCGATGATGCGCTCGGACCAGGCCAGGCCGGCGGCGACGAGCGCGACACCGACCACCAGAAGAACGCCCCCGAGCCCGCCACCGAGCAGGAAGCGGACGGGGTGCGCCCCGATAGCCTGACCCAGGACTACACCCACACCGGGAAGACCGGCCAGGATGACGGCGGTGGCCCGCGCCCCGGCCAGGGCCGCGCGGATACGGTCGGCGAAACGCTGCCGCTCGACGATGTCCAGATGCGCGGTCCGCATGAGCACCGACATCGCGAGCCCGCGCTGAGCCGCCAGCTCCCAGTAGATCGCAAGCCGCCGCCAATACGCCGGGACCGTGGAATTCTGCTCTGCGGCAAGAAGTCCCGCGGCCACGTCCGCACCCAGGTGGGCGCGGCCTGCCACCTGCTGCAGAGCGATTCCGACCGCGCCCGGTGCCTCGACCGCCGCGACGGTGAAAGCCCGCACGGGGTGGGCGCCCACCCGTAGCTCCCCGATGAGCACCTCCAGCGCGGCGGCCATCGCCCGGCCCTCCGAACGGCGACGCCGCTCGACACCGCGTCGGCGACGCCACACGCTGACCATTGATCCGACGATCACCCCGACGGGCAGGAGGAACGGGGACACGGACAGCGATGCACATGCCACGGCAACCCACGCCACCACAGTGGCGGGACGGCGTCGGTGCGGCCCGACGGGCCTCGGCGGCCGATGCCGAAGCTGCCGCGGGGACACCAGCAGAGCGGTGGCAAGGACCATGGCCGCGGCGGAAAGGCCCGTCATTCCGGGCTCCCGGCCGCGACCAGCCGCTGGAACTCCGACGCGTCGGCGATCCCTTCGCCGGCCCGCCACACCGGCACCGCGCCACACCTGCCGGCGCCGTCTCGACGCAGGAGGGCGATCTCCGACACCCGGCGCCCGGCCGGGCCACGGCTGACGTGGACGATGGCACGGACGGCCGCCGCCAGCTGGCTGTGCAGCGCGTCGCGATCCATCCCTCCGAGTGCGGCCAGGGCTTCGAGCCGCGCCGGCACTTCGGCCGGACTGTTGGCGTGGACCGTGCCCGCTCCCCCGTCGTGACCGGTGTTGAGCGCGGCCAGCAGGTCGACGACCTCGGCACCGCGAACCTCGCCGACCACGATCCGGTCCGGTCGCATCCGAAGGGCCTGGCGCACCAGCTGCCGCAGCGTGATCTCCCCTGCACCTTCGACATTGGCGCTGCGCGCCACCAGTCGAACCAGATGCGGATGCCGCGGCGCGAGTTCCGGGGCGTCCTCCACACATATGATCCGCTCCCGGCCCGGGACGGCACCAAGCGCGGCCGACAGCAGAGTGGTCTTCCCCGCCCCGGTCCCCCCGGACACCAGGAACGCCAGCCGGGCCGCGATGATGCCGTCGAGCAGGCGACGGGCCTCCGGGCCGATCGCCCCCGACGCGGTGAGCGCGGCGAGGTCCTGATCGGCGGGGCGCAGCACCCGCAGTGAGAGGCAGGTCCCGTCGGCGGCGACGGGCGGTAGCACGGCGTGCAGCCGGACCGTGAACCGGCCACCGCCGACGCCGGTGAGCTGACCGTCCACCCAGGGCTGGGCATCGTCGAGGCGACGGCCCGCCGCTGCGGCCAGCCGTTGGGCCAGCCGGCGGACGGCGGCTTCGTCGGGGAAGCGAACATCGCTGCGGCGCAGGCCGTTTCCGTTGTCGACCCAGACGTCGGAGGGAGAGGTGACCAGGAGGTCGGTAGTTCCGTCGGCGCGCAGCAGCGGCTCGAGAACGCCCGCACCGGTCAGCTCGGTTTCCAGGACGCGAAGGGCGCTCAAGACCTCGGTGTCACCCAGCACCCCGCCGGACTCCGCCCGGATAGCGGCAGCGACGACGGCCGGGCGCAACGGAGCGTTCTCCGCCGCGAGGCGTTCCCGGACCCGGTCGATCAGTGAGTGGGTCATGCCGCGCGCACCATGTTGCCCCGCACCACATCGAGCACCGTCCCCGCCGCCCGGGCGAGCGGCGAGTGCGGGCGCAGCCGCAGCCCTCGCCTCTCCAGGCGCTGAGCCAGCATCGGCTCAGGGCGCATCGCCGCGAGCAGTGGCGCTGCGGCCGCCTCGGCCACCTCTCTCGCAGCCAGGCCGCCCGGGGACGGTCCACGCACCACCAATCCGATCGCCGGATTGACGGTGCGCAGCGCTCCGAGGGTGGCTGTGGTGGCGGCGATTGCCCGCACGTCACAGCTGGTGACGACCACGACAAGGTCGGCGAATTCGAGGGCGCAAAGGGCCGCGGGAGTCAGTTGTCGCGGGATGTCGCACACCACCGTGGCGCCTCCGCGTCGGCCGGCATCGACGATCGGCGCCACCGACGCGGCGTCGATGTCGTGACAGCTGCGCGTGCCGGACAGCACGCTGAGGCCGTTGCGACGGGGAAGCACCTCGCGCAATGCGGCCCAGCTCAGACGACCGCTGTGGACCTGCAGTTCGGGCCAGCGCAGGCCCGGTGTGGACTCCTCGCCCAGCAGCAGGTCGATTCCGCCGCCGAACGGATCGAGGTCGACGAGTAATGCCTCGCCGGCGCGGTCCGCCAGGGCGGCGCAGAACACCGAGGACCCTCCGCCGCCCCGACCGGAGGCGACGGCCAGGACCGGCCCGCCCCGGCCGGCCGGCGGGGCCGTCTCCGTCAGACCGGCCAGGTGGCGCACCAGGTCGGCTTCGTGGGTGGGCAGGACGCACACGTGCTGAGCGCCGATGTCGATCGCCGTCGCCCAGGAATCCGCCGACGGTTCGTCCGCGCCGACCAGAATCACTCCGTCGCGGCGGGGCAGCCCGGCCGCACCGCACCGCAGTGCGCCGGGCTCGTCGACCACGATGGCGGCGGCTGACAGCCAGCCGCGCCTGCCCGGGCTCTGGGCCCGAGCGGCCCGGGCGCCGACGGCCGCGGCGACACGATCGATAGCAGCCGCCAGATCGGGGTCGCCGATCACGATCAGTACGACGGGCGTTGCGGATGTCACCTCGCCACAGTGGCGTCGCGCGACGAGCGGCCACCAGTCGCGACAGCGGCGACTGTGGACGAATGCGGGTGTGTGGAGATCAGGCGCGGGTGCTGCCCGAAACACCGTGTAGGAGCGGAACACCGCACAAAAAGGACGACCCTCGCCAGGGGGGGAGGAGGCGAGGGTCGTCGTGTATCAGCCCCGGGGGGTCGGGCTGATGCACTCCCGGCCATAAGCCGAGTGATGCTCACTATACACACGACCCTCAGACCCGGCGCAAGGATTACACACCTGTGAAAACGGCCGATTTTCCTGTGAAAAAACAGGCTCGGACAGGTGTCGCGAACTGCCAATTTCTCTGGCAATTCGGCTGATTGGCCGGACGTCCTATCCTGGCCGGATGAACGCCAGCGACCGGCCGGAGCCGTATCAGGCCGACGGTACGGTCACGCCACCGGGTCCGACTCGCACCGCGGCCTTCTTCGATCTCGACAAGACGGTCATCGCCAAATCGAGCGCGTCGGCCTTCAACAAATCCTTCATCGAACAGGGCCTGCTGAACCGCCGGGCGGTGCTCAAATCGAGCTATGCGCAGTTCCTACTGCTGATGTCGGGGGCGGACGACGACCAGATCGACCGGATGCGCTCCTACCTGACCAGCATGTGCGCCGGCTGGGACACCGACCAGGTGGCCGCGATCGTCGGCGAGGCCCTGCACGACATCGTCGACCCGCTGGTGTTCTCCGAGGCCGCCGAACTCATCGCCGATCATCGGCTGTGCGGGCGGGACGTCGTGGTGGTGTCGGCATCCGGCGAGGAGATCGTCGCGCCGATCGCGCGGGCCCTCGGGGCCACCCACGCGATGGGCACCAGGATGGCGGTCGAGAACGGCAAGTACACCGGCGCCGTCGAGTTCTACTGCTCCGGGGAGGCCAAGGCCGCCGCGGTACGGGAGCTCGCCGCGCTGGAGGGTTATCCGCTGGAGCACTGCTACGCCTACTCCGACTCCGTCACCGATCTGCCGATGCTCTCCGAGGTCGGTCATCCCACGGTGGTGAACCCCGACCGGGCGCTGCGAAAGGAAGCCGCCGTGCGCGGCTGGCCGGTGCTGACATTCTCCCGGGCGGTACCGCTGCGTGAACGCATTCCGGCGCCCTCGGGAGCCGCGCTCGCCACCACCGCCGCGCTGATCGTCAGCGCCCTCGCGGCCGGCGCGTTGAGCTACTCGGCAACCTCAGCGGTGTTGCGTCGCAGGAGTTCTTGAGTTGAGACGAACTCGCCTGCATTTTGCCCTTGCTGTGATGGCGGTCACGTAGTACAAAGGAGGCACGGAGATTTGGTGAGGCCAAGGTAGGGCCGGAAGAGAAGGCTCTATCTCCCGAACCAGGCTCTCCAGCACGGTTACGAGCACCCACGCGAAGCAAGCCGCGATGATGGCAGAAGTGTTGCGGGCCTGCGCAATTGCATAAGCGAGCGGATCAACCGGCTCCATCCGAAGTGTTGTATCCGAAGCGCACTGCAAGAGTCGCCGAGGCCACCCACGCAGCCCACCTAGCACGCTTGGTAACTCGCAATCCCGTGCTAGCGGGCGGCGAGCCGAACACGTTTCGGAGCGCCGCCCGCTTCGCATGTATCGACTGCTTCCTAACCACCCCGCGATGCGTCCGCCGCGGCCTCGGCGATCGAGAACGCCTCCCGCGCACCGTCTTCCAGTGCGCGACAGCACATCAGCAGCCAGTCGCGGACACCGTCGGGCTCGCCGGTGGCGAAGCCGGCGGCCGCTGCCCGGTACACCTCGGCGCGCCGCAGCCAGAACACCTCCGGAACCCCCAGGCCGTGCGGATCCAGACCGGAGGCCATGGTGACCAGCCGCGAAACACCCCGTGCCACAACACCATCGGCACTGCCGAAGGGGGCCAGCGCCAGTACCTCACCATGGGCGACGGCCGCCAGCACCGGGGCGGGCGCCGTACTGGCACCGGTCACCAGTCGCGTCACCAGATCCAGCCTTGCGGCCACCTCCGGACTCTGCCGCGGCCGGCCCAGGCCGGCCTCGTCCACCAGATCGGTGGCGGCCAGGGCGTGCAGGCGCGCCAGCGCCTGCAGCGGTGCCCGCTGCCAGGTGCCCACCAGGTTGGTGGCGCCGCCCTCCATGGCCTGACCGACCCGCAGCGCACCGGCCAGTACCGGGTCGGCCGAGCCGGAGGCGGCGCGCAGTTCGATCCCCCCGCCGTCCAGCGCGGAGGACGAACGGGCGCCGCGGACGGTCGACTCGGCGGCCGTGACTGGCCAGTTACGCAGATTGGCGCGGTGACGGTGCACCTTGCCCAGCGCGGCCCGCGCGGTCTCCGCCGCATCGGTCACGCCGGGCAGATCCAGCAGCGGCGCCAGCAGGTCGCGGTTTCCGGATGTCACGACGGCTCACGCTAATACCGTCCGCCGAAACTGCATCGCACCGGACCGCTGAGCGGACATTGGGGCCGTTCGCCGCGCCGAAGCTGCCGTCCGGCGATCGATGTGACGTAGCGGCCCAGCGCGCAGAAGTGGTGACTACGCTCACAACCATGACCGAGGCGCACACCGATGTCCCCACCCTGTACCCGCCATCGGAGGCGTTCGCCGCGGCTGCGAACGCGACCGCTGAACTGTACGACCGGGCCGACGCGGACCGGCTGGCCTTCTGGGCCGAACAAGCCAACCGACTGAGCTGGGACACCCCCTTCACCGAGGTGCTGGACTGGTCCCGGGCGCCGGTTGCGAAGTGGTTCGTCGGCGGAAAGCTCAACGTCGCCTACAACTGCGTGGACCGTCATGTGGAGGCGGGCAACGGTGACCGCGTAGCCATCCACTGGGAGGGCGAGCCGGTCGGCGACGAGCGAACGATCACCTACGCCCAGCTCAAGGACGAGGTCTGCAAGGCCGCCAACGCGCTGACCGATTTGGGCCTGGTCGCCGGTGACCGGGTGGCCATTTACATGCCGATGGTGCCCGAGGCCGTCGTGGCGATGCTGGCCTGTGCGCGTCTGGGCATCATGCACTCGGTGGTGTTCGGCGGGTTCTCCGCATCGGCACTGCGGGCCAGGGTCGAGGACGCTCAGGCCAAGCTGGTCATCACCACCGACGGGCAGTACCGCCGGGGCAGCGCGGTGTCACTGAAGGCCGCGGTCGATGAGGCGGTCGCCGGCCAGCCGTCGGTAGAGCACGTTCTGGTGGTGTGCCGCACCGGGATTGACATCGACTGGACCGAGGGCCGCGACCTCTGGTGGCACGAGACGGTGGATTCGGCCTCCCCCGAGCACACCCCGGAGGCCTTCGACTCCGAGCAGCCGCTCTTTCTGCTCTACACCTCCGGGACCACCGGTAAGCCCAAGGGCATCATGCACACCTCCGGCGGCTACCTGACCCAGGCGTCCTATACCCACAACTACGTCTTCGACATCAAGCCGGAATCCGACGTCTATTGGTGCACAGCGGATATCGGCTGGGTGACCGGCCACAGCTACATCGTCTACGGCCCGCTGTCCAACGGCGCCACCCAGGTGGTGTACGAGGGCACGCCGGCCTCCCCTGACGAGCACCGGCATTTCCAGGTCATCGAAAAGTACGGCGTCACAATCTATTACACCGCGCCCACCCTCATCCGGACCTTCATGAAGTGGGGCCGCGACCTCGCCTTCGAGCACGATCTGTCCAGCCTTCGCTTGCTGGGATCCGTCGGTGAGCCCATCAACCCCGAGGCCTGGCGCTGGTACCGGCTGGTGTTCGGCGGCGACGAGGCCCCGATCGTGGACACATGGTGGCAGACCGAGACCGGCGCCGCGATGATCGCCCCGCTCCCGGGCGTCACCGTGTGCAAGCCGGGCTCGGCTATGCGGCCACTGCCGGGGATCTCGGCAAAGATCGTCGACGACCACGGCAACGAGTTGCCGCCGGCCACCGAGGACGGAGAGCCCGTCACCGGTTACCTGGTCCTGGACAAGCCGTGGCCGGCGATGCTGCGCGGAATCTGGGGCGACCACGAACGTTTCGTCGAGACCTACTGGTCGAGATTCGCCGACCAGGGCTGGTACTTCGCCGGCGACGGTGCGCGGTACGGCACCGACGGCGAGGTATGGGTGCTCGGCCGGATCGACGACGTGATGAACGTGTCGGGACACCGCATTTCGACCGCCGAGGTGGAGTCGGCGCTCGTGGGCCATGCCGGCGTGGCCGAGGCTGCCGTCGTCGGGGCGTCGGACGAACACACCGGTCAGGCGATCTGCGCGTTCGTCATCCTCAAGGAGCACCACGCCGACATGTCCACCGCCGAGATGGTCAACGAGTTGCGCGCGGAGGTGGCGCGGGAGATCTCGCCGATCGCCAAGCCGCGCGAGATCCACGTCGTCCCTGAGCTGCCGAAGACCCGCAGCGGCAAGATCATGCGGCGCCTGCTGCGCGACGTGGCCGAGGGCCGCGAACTCGGCGACACCTCAACACTTCTGGACCCGACGGTGTTCGAGGCCATCCGGGCCAGCAAGGCCGTCTAGGCCCCGTCGGTCCGACTCCTCCTCGTCGCTGCGCTCCGCATCGTCGTCTGATTAGCCCGTCACCGGCGACGCGGGGGCGGGTGCCGCGGCCGCGGTCGGGACGAAGCCGGCTCCCGGTCGGTCCTTGGCTGCCAGGTCGGCCAGGATCGCGTTCATCGACATGGTGATGGCCGGGGTGTGCAGTGGGATGTACTTGATGACACAGGTGGGCAGGCCGTCGGTGAACGCCCCGTGGATCATCCCGACCAGTTTGTTGTTGACGGTCACGGGTGCGCCGGAGTCCCCCGGCCGGCCACAGACCTGATTGACGATGGTGCCCGGGTTCTCCCCTGGGCCCCATGTGACCCCGCACGAGTACCCGGTGGTCCGGCCGAGCTTGCATGCCACCTGCCCGAACATCGGGTCGGGGCCGATGCCGTCGATGGCGAAGCCGTTCCAGTTCGACACCGGTGCCACCTTCTCCGGGTCGAACCGGATGACCGCGTAGTCCAGGGCGTCGTTGCCGGCGACCATCGTTCCGAGGACACCGCGGTCCTGGGCGCCCTCGGCCGCGACCTCGGCTCCCGGTCCGCCGCAGTGCGCGGAGGTGAATCCGATCAGGGCCCCGGTGTTGTCGTTGCCGATGGCCGTCAGCGTGCAGAAGGTGTCCCCGTCGATGACGATGCCCGCGCCACCGCCGATCGGCACCTTGTTCTCGGCGCCGGCAACCGGAGCGGTCGGCAGGATCGCGGCGACGGCGGCCGAAGCGACGAGGCACGCGGCCCCCGCCGTCCGCCGCACCTTCAGTGCGGTGATCACTGACACCTCCATCGATATCCCACCCGGCCTCCCAGTCTAGCTTTGTCACATCAGTAACTTGCGTAACAACGCGACGGGTACCCCGGAGGTGGGTCGGGCATGGCAACATGAACTCCCGACCACACCGAGCCTGGAGGGACTGCCGTGAGCAATCGGGATCGCAAGAACGGGGTGCCCGCCACCGCGACCTCCATCCCACTGGTGGATCCGCACGCAATGCCGGAGAACCCGTCGATCGGCGATCTGGTCCGCGATGCCACCGCCCAGGTGTCGACGCTGGTCCGCGCGGAAGTCGAACTCGCCAAGGCCGAGATCACCCGCGACGTCAAGAAGGGCCTCACCGGCAGCGTCTTCTTCGTCCTGGCGCTGGTGGTGCTGCTCTACTCGACGTTCTTCATGTTCTTCTTCCTGGCCGAACTGCTCGACACCTGGTTGTGGCGCTGGGCGGCGTTCCTGATCGTGTTCATCCTCATGCTGGTGGTGACGGCGGTGTTCGCGTTCCTGGGCTACCGCAAGGTGCGCAAGATCCGCGGCCCCCAGCAAACGATCGAGTCCGTCAAGGAGACGACGGCCGCCCTCACGCCGGGCCTGGCGAAGTTCGCCGGGGGCCCGTCCGCGCACGCATCCGTGCCGGCCTCGAGCCCCGCGCCGCCTCGGGCGACGACCCCCGCCTGGGCATCGGAGTCCAAGCGACCGCCGGCCCCGGCGCCACGCCCCGCCACCTCCACCGGGGCACTCACCACCGGGGCCGTGGCCGCGGCGGGCGGGGCCGCCACCACGGAGCACGCCGGAGAGGGCCCGCACACCGGCCAGGCCGACGATCCGACCGCGGCCATCTATGCCGACACAGGTCTGCCGGTCACGACGGACGAGGACGACAAACTGCCCGGCGATCCGTCGGGCTGGTAATGGCTCAACCGGATCCGTCAGTCACCCGCATCGCGGGACCGTGGCGCCATCACGACGTCCACGCCAACGGCATCCGGTTCCAATGCGTCGAGGCCCTGCCAGACGCCCGTGACGACGCCCCGCCGACCACCCGGCCGCTGGTGCTGCTGCTGCACGGCTTCGCGTCGTTCTGGTGGTCGTGGCGGCACCAGTTGCGTGGCCTGTCCGGGGCCCGGGTGGTCGCGGTGGACCTGCGGGGGTACGGCGGGACCGACAAGCCGCCGCGGGGCTACGACGGCTGGACCCTGGCCGGCGACGCCGCCGGCCTCATTCGCGCGCTGGGCCACACGACGGCGACGCTGGTGGGCCACGCCGACGGCGGACTGGTCTGCTGGGCCACCGCGGTTCTGCACTCCAGGATGGTGCGCTCGATCGCGCTCGTCTCCTCCCCACACCCGGCCGCGCTGAAGCGGTCGGTGATCGCCTGCGCCGAGCAGCGTCGTGCGCTGCTGCCCAGCCTGATGCGCTACCAGGTCCCGCGGTGGCCGGAGCACGTGCTGACCCGCCACGACGCCGCGGAACTGGAAACCCTGGTCCGGCAGCGCTCCTCAGGGAAATGGGTTGCCTCCGAGGATTTTTCGGAGAACATCGCCCATCTGCGCCAGGCGATCCAGATCCCGTCGGCGGCCCACAGCGCGCTGGAGTACCAGCGCTGGGCGGTCCGCAGCCAGCTTCGCAGCGAGGGCCTTCGGTTCATGAAGCTGATGGATCGTCCCCTCGACCTCCCCCTGCTGCACCTGCGCGGAGACGCCGACCCGTACGTGCTGGGCGACCCGGTGGACCGTAGCCGGCGGTACGCCTCGCGCGGCCGGTTCCACACCGTCGCCGGGGCGGGTCACTATGCCCACGAGGAGGCACCCGCCGAGGCAAACGAGGAACTGCAGCGGTTCCTGTCCGACTAGAAATGGATTGTCGGACTCCTCCTCGTCGCTGCGCTCCGAATCGTCGTCCAACTAGCCGTTGACGCAGGCACCCGTCGGCACCGGCGCGGTGTTGCCGATCTTGGCCAGTTGGCGCGCCACCTCATCGGTGGTCAGGACGAAGCCGGTGTCGTTGTCGTCGACGGCCGCGCCGAACACCACCCCGATGACCTGGCCGGCCCGATTGATCATCGGACCGCCCGAATTCCCTTGCCGAACAAGCCCTCTGATGGTGTAGACCTCACGGTTGACCGTGGTCGTCTTGTAGATGTCCGGGCCGTTCAGCTCGATGATCTCGCGGACCCGCGCCGGGGTCGCCTCGAACTCGCCACCACCGGGATACCCCAGCACCACGGCGTCGGTGCCGGTCTTGGCCGGTTCGTCGGCGAACACCAGCGGCTGTTGGGGAAGGTTCGGGACGTCGAGGATGGAGATGTCGGCGTTCGGGTCGTAGGAGACCACCGTCGCGTCGTACTTCTTGCCCTCGGCCTCCACCGTCACGCTGTCCGACCCCGCGACGACGTGCGCGTTGGACATCACCCGATTCGGGGCGATGACGAAGCCGGTGCCTTCGAGCACCTTCTGGCAGGAGGTGGCCACGCCCCGGATCTTGACGACACTGGGCCGCGATTTGGACACCACCAGGCTGTCGGCCAGCGAGGGATCCGGCGGATCGACGGCCTGGATCGGGGTGCCGACCGGTTGCAGGACGTCCGGCAGGCCGGAGGTGCTCAACAACGCGGACATCCGCTTGGGCACCGCCCGCATCCACTCGGGGGCGTACTTGTCGACCTCGGTGATCACCTTGGAGCCGCGTGCCGCCGCGGCCAGGTTCTGCTGATTCGACGAGGTCAGTGGGCTGCCCAGCAGCCAGGCGGCGAAAAGCACGACCACCAGTTGCAGAGCCACCCCGACGACGGAGTCGATCACCCGGACCGGCCCGCTGCGGATGGAGCCGCGGACCGCGCGGCCGAGCACCACGCCGGCCACCTCGCCGACCACCACCAACGCCAGGATCAGGAACAGCGCGGTGAACAGCTTGCCACGGGAGGAGTGCACGTGGCTGACGATGTGCGGAGCCAGCATCAGGCCGGCGATGGCGCCGAGCACCACGCCGATGAACGACAGCACGGAGCCCAGTGCGCCCGATCGCCATCCGGAGATCGCCGCGATCAGCGCAACGCCGATGATGGCGATATCCAGCCATTGCGAACTCGTCACAAACGTCCCTCACTGTCATCGCCGACGAGTGCCATCGCCTCGTCCAGCTCTCGTACGTCCTCGGTGTTCCAGGGTTGGGCCCAGCCCGCCACATCGAGCATCGCCGAGATTACGTGACCGGTGAAACCCCACACCAACATCTCGTTGAGCAGGAATGCCGGGCCGGCGTACCGCTGTCCGCCCCCGGTGCGGTACACCATCAGCCGGTTGGCCGGATTGACGAACGCCCGCAGCGGCACCCGCGCGACGTGAGCCGTCTCCGATTCGTCGACCACCGTCACCGGACCGGGGTCGGGTGAGTAGGCCAGCACGGGCACCACATGAAACCCCGACGGCGGGATGAACATCCGCTCCATCGTCGCCAGGGGGTGCAGCCGGCCGGGGTCCAGGCCGGTCTCCTCCCACGCCTCCCGTAACGCGGTGTGCACCGGACCGGCGTCGCCGGGATCGGCAGCGCCGCCCGGGAACGCCGCCTGGCCGGCGTGGTGACGCAGGGTTCCCGCCCGGACGGTCAGCAGCAGGTCGGCCTCGTCGGGCACCTGCCCCGGCGCATGCCCGGTATGCGGGCCGGAGAACAGAACGAGCACGGCGGCGTCGCGCGAGGCGCCGGAGGCCGACCGGGCAGCGGTCAGTGCGGTGAGCAACTCGGGGGGCACCCGTCGGCGGTAGGCGTCCGGAACCCGGTCGACGTTTTCGACGAGAGGCGCCAGCCAGGGTGGCCGGACGTCGGGCCGCAGGACCTCCTCGGCGCCGCTCATCGGAGTGCCGCCCCGACCGCCGCCTCGATCTCGTCGGCGCTGGTGAAGGGCTGTGGCAGCACCGCCGCCACGCTACCGTCCTTGCGCAGCACCACCGTTGCGGGCATGACGTTGGGCACCTGCAGTGCGCCGGCGATGCTGCGCCGGCCGTCCTGCAGGACCGGCAGGCGCACGCCGAGTTCGGCCATCCGCACCAACGCCGCGGTCTCGTTCTCGTCCTGATGCACGGTGATGACGCTCACCGCGTCGCCGACCCGGCGCTGGTACTCCTGCATGGCGGGCAGTTCCTCGGCGCAGGGTCCGCACCAGTACGCCCATAGGTTCAGCACCACCGCGCGATTGTCCAGGGCGCGCGCCACGTCGACCGGGGAACCGTCGGCGGCGCACTCCACCTCGACGCCCCGCAACCGTTCGGGACCGGGTCCCGGTCCGTCGGCCGGGCACGGCGGCAGGTCGGCGCGCTGCCGCGGCCCGGCGAGCGCTTCGGCGGTGTCGGCGTCGCGGTGGGTTCGCCGGACCGGATCCTGTGGCGCCCCGGAGCGATCGGGGTTGCCGGTCAGTTCCAGCGCGAAGGCGACGACGAGCGCACCCAGGGCGGCGAGGAGCGCCAGCGTCCAGCGGGTCGACGTGCGCATCGTGCTACAGACCGGCCAGGGCGAGCAGGTGTTCTGTCTCGGGTCCGCGGACCAGTTCGGCGGCGATCATCGGTTCGGTCGGGCCGGTGCCGTAAGACGGGCAGTCCTTGGCCAGCACGCACACCCCGCAGGCCGGCTTGCGGGCATGACACACCCGGCGGCCATGAAAAATGACGCGATGACTCAGTAACGTCCACTCGCTGCGCTCGATCAGCTCCCCGACGGCGAACTCGACCTTGACCGGGTCGGTTTCGGCGGTCCACTGCCACCGCCGGACGAGTCGGCCGAAATGGGTGTCGACGGTGATGCCGGGGATGTCGAAGGCGTTGCCCAGAATCACGTTGGCTGTCTTGCGTCCGACTCCGGGAAGCGTCACCAGCTCCGCCATGGTCGCCGGCACCTCGCCGTCGAAGCGCTCGACGAGTTCGGCGCCGAGTCGGATCAGGGAGTTGGCCTTGTTGCGGTAAAAGCCCGTGGGCCGGATGAGCTCCTCGAGTTCGGTCCGATCGGCTTGCGCATAGTCCCGGGCAGTGCGGTACTTCACGAACAACGCGGGCGTCGTGAGGTTCACCCGCTTGTCGGTGCTCTGCGCGGACAGGATGGTGGCCACGGTCAACTCGAGCGGGTTGGTGAAATCGAGTTCGCAGTACACGTGCGGGAAGGCGATCGCCAGGGTCCGGTTCATCCGGCGGGCTCGACGGACCAGTCCGAGCCGGGTTTCGCTGTCCCACTTGGTTGTTCTGGCCGCCGCACCGCGGCCGGTGGATGCTTTGGCCGCACCGCGGCCGTCCGTTGTTCTGGCCGCACCGCGGCCGGCAGAAGCCGCCGTCACTCCTGCCAGGGTACTGACCGCCGACAGACCGGTGGCAATTCGTGATCCCGATGAGACCTGACGCCGGTTTACTTCCCGGCTATGTCCTGGTTGGTGGCGGTGAGTTTCCCCGGGCTGCTGATGTTCTGCACCGTCGGGTTGCAGCGACTGGAGACCGTGTTGCAGGGCGATCGGCCGACGGCGGCGGAGTTGGTCGCCCGGCTCGAGCAGTTCGCCCGCGCCGCGCGCGAAGCAGCCCGCGAGGCGGCACGGGAATGCACCGGCCCACTCCCGGTGAAGAGCCTCACCGGGCACATCCCGCGGCCGGCACCGGTCCTGCGCCAAATCATCGACGAACCCGGTCTGCCCACCCGGCTGTGCGCGCAAGCCCAGCCCAATCCGCACTTTCAGCCAACCGGATCCGCGAATCCTGTGTAGCGTGGCCGTCGTCAAGACTGCCTAATAAACTACGAGTTCAGGGCCTTCATGCGCCCTCGGACAAAGAAGTAATGAGGAGCCACGTGGACGAGATCCTGGCGCGGGCCGGAATCTTCCAGGGAGTCGATCCCACGGCTGTTTCCGCACTGACCAAACAGCTTCAGCCCGTTGATTTTCCGCGCGGGCACACGGTGTTCGCCGAAGGCGAGCCCGGCGATCGCCTCTACATCATTCTCAACGGCAAGGTGAAGATCGGCCGCCGCTCCCCCGACGGCCGGGAGAACCTGTTGACCATCATGGGCCCCTCGGACATGTTCGGCGAGCTGTCGATCTTCGACCCGGGCCCGCGGACCTCCAGCGCCACCACCATCACCGAGGTGCGCGCGGTGTCGATGGACCGCGACGCGCTACGCGCATGGATCGCCGACCGGCCGGAGATCGCCGAACAACTGCTGCGCGTGCTGGCCCGCCGGCTGCGCCGCACCAACAACAACCTCGCCGACCTGATCTTCACCGATGTGCCGGGACGAGTTGCCAAGCAGCTGCTGCAACTCGCGCAGCGCTTCGGCACCCAGGAGGGCGGCGCCATGCGGGTCACCCACGACCTGACCCAGGAGGAGATCGCCCAACTGGTCGGCGCTTCCCGGGAGACGGTCAACAAGGCGCTGGCCGACTTCGCCCACCGCGGCTGGATCCGCCTGGAAGGCAAGAGCGTGCTCATCTGCGACTCCGAGCGCTTGGCGCGCCGAGCGCGATAGCCGCGAGATCGCACTGACGCAGGCCCGCTATTTCCCTGCCTGAGTTCAGTCTCGGCGCAGGTAGGCCAGCTGGGCGCGGACGGAGGATTCGGCTGCCTGCCACAGCTTTTCGTCTACGTCGGCATAGACATGCTCGACGACCTGGCGTGGGGTGGCATCGTCACCGAACACCTGCAGGGCTCGACGCACCTGTTCGAGCCGCTCCTGCCGGTGGGCCAGGTACATCTCGGCCGCGGCTGCCAGGTCCGGCAGCTCGGGGCCATGGCCGGGCAGCACGGCCCGGCTGCCCAGACCGCGCAGCCGCCGCAGTGAATCCAGGTAGTCGGCGAGGCTGCCGTCCTCGTCGTCGATGACGGTGGTGCCCCGGCCGAGCACCGTGTCGGCGGTCAGAACGGCGTCGTCGAGGACGAAGCTGACCGAGTCGCCGGTGTGCCCGGGGGTGGCCAGCACCCGGATGCGAAGCCCGGCCGCCTCGATGACCTCGCCGTCGCGAAGGTAGCCGCCGAGTCCGCGCAGGAATCCGCTTCCCACCGACCGGACCGTGGCGCCGGTGGCGTCGACGAGAGCGTCGATACCGTCGGTGTGGTCACCGTGGCGGTGGCTGATGAGAACGAGCGGGATGCGGCCCAGAGCGGCCAGCCGGGCGATGTGTTCGGCATCGTCGGGACCCGGGTCGACGATGACCATCTCGTCGCATCCGGGGGCCCGCAGCACCCAGGTGTTGGTGCCGTCCAGCGTGAGCGGGCCGGGGTTGTGGCACAGCAGGACCGAGGCCGATTCGGTGACCGGCCGCAGCACGCCATAGGCCGGATGGGTCACAGGCGGCCTACGAAACCTCGACGATGAGCTCGACCTCCACCGGCACGTCCAGGGGCAGCGACGCCACTCCCACCGCCGAGCGGGCGTGGGAGCCCGCGTCGCCGAACACCTCGCCGAGGAACTGGGAAGCACCGTTGACCACCCCGGGTTGACCGGTGAAACCCGGTGCCGACGCGACGAAGCCGACGACCTTGACGACTCGGACCACCGAATCGATCCCCACCAGCGCGTCCACGGCGGCCAGTGCGTTCAGCGCGCAGGTGCGGGCGGCGATCTTGGCCTCCTCCGGAGTCACCTCGGCACCCACCTTGCCCGAATGGGTGGGCTCGCCCCCTTCCAGCGGAAGCTGCCCGGAGGTGTACACCAGGTTGCCCGTGCGGACCGCCGGCACATAGGCCGCCAGCGGTGTCGCGACGGCCGGCAGGGTGACGCCCAGCTCGGCCAGGCGCCGGGTGACATTCCCCGATCCGGAGCCGCTCACTTGGCCCTCTTCAGGTAGGCGACGTGCTGTTCACCGGTCGGTCCCTGCAGCACCGACACGAGTTCCCAGCCGTCGGCCCCCCACTGGTCGAGGATCTGCTTGGTCGCGTGAGTCAGCAACGGCACCGTCGCGTACTCCCAGGTGGTTCGTTCGCTCATGGGCCAGAGCCTATCCCCCGCCGGCCGGCGCCCAATCGGCTTCCCGCTTGACGACTCACCCGAGTAGATCGCCTCGCTTGGATAGCATGCAGAGGTGACGACCACAATGAGTGAAGCCGGTACCGTCGGCTGGCCCGACCGGCTGACCAGGGCGCGACTGCATTTCGTCACCGGTAAGGGCGGGACCGGGAAGACCACCGTCGCGGCGGCACTGGCTTTGACGCTCGCGGCGGGCGGCCGCCGTGTCCTCTTGGTGGAAGTCGAAGGGCGCCAAGGGATTGCGCAGATCTTCGACGTACCCCCGCTGCCCTACGCCGAAGTCAAGGTCGCCACGGCCGACGCCGGCGGCCACGTCCACGCCCTGGCGATCGACCTCGAGGCCGCCTTCCTGGAATACCTGGACATGTTCTACAACCTGGGCCTCGCCGGGCGCGCGATGCGACGGGTGGGCGCCATCGAGTTCGCCACGACGATCGCACCGGGCCTGCGCGACGTGCTGCTGACCGGCAAGATCAAGGAAGCCGCGGTTCGGCTGGACGCCAACAAACGGCAGGCCTACGACGCCGTCGTGGTGGACTCCCCGCCGACCGGCCGGATAACCCGGTTCCTGGATGTCACCAAGGCGCTCTCCGACATCGCCAAGGGCGGCCCGGTGCACTCCCAGGCCGAGGGCGTGGTGAAACTGCTGCACTCCGAGCAGACCGCCATCCATCTGGTGACACTGCTGGAGGCGCTGCCGATCCAGGAGACCATCGAGGCCATCGAGGAGCTCGAGGCTCTCGAACTCCCGGTGGGCAGTGTGATCGTCAACCGGAACATCCCGGCCTTCCTGCCCGACGATGCACTCGAACCGGCCGCGGACGGCATCATCGACGCCGACGCCGTCCGGGCTGGACTGTCCAGTGCCGGAATCACCATGGCGGGGGGCGATTTCGCCGGGCTGCTCACCGAGAGCATCGAGCACGCGAGCAGGATCCGGGCGCGTTCGGAGAGCGCCACCGAACTCGAGGATCTGCACGTTCCACGGCTGGATCTGCCGACGATCGCCGACGGCGTGGATCTCGGCAGCCTGTACGAACTCGCGGAAGCCCTTGCCCAGCAGGGCGTCCGATGAGCGCGGCGAAGAGCACAAGAGGGCACCGTCGATGATGACTAGGGAAGGTCGGCCATGAGCGGTACACCTCCGACGCTGGACATGAAGTCCATCCTGTCCGACAAGTCCAACCGCGTGGTGGTCTGCTGCGGCGCCGGCGGAGTGGGCAAGACCACCACCGCCGCGGCGATGGCACTGCGCGCCGCGGAGTACGGCCGCAACGTGGTGGTGCTGACCATCGACCCGGCCAAGCGGCTCGCCCAGGCCCTCGGCATCAAGGAACTCGGCAACACGCCGCAGCAGGTTCCGCTGGGTCCCGAGGTCGCCGGCGAACTGCACGCGATGATGCTCGACATGCGCCGCACCTTCGACGAAATGGTGCTGGAATACTCCGATCCCGTTCGCGCACAATCGATTCTGGACAACAAGTTCTATCAGACCGTCGCCACCTCCCTGGCCGGCACACAGGAATACATGGCCATGGAGAAGCTCGGCCAGTTGCTTGCCCAGGACCGCTGGGACCTGGTGGTGGTCGACACCCCGCCGTCGCGCAACGCCCTGGACTTCCTCGACGCCCCCAAGCGGCTCGGCAGCTTCATGGACAGCCGGATGTGGAAGCTCTTCCTGGGACCCGGCCGCGGATTCGGCAAGCTGGTGACCGGCGCGATGGGCCTGGCGATGAAGGCGGTCTCGACCATCGTCGGTTCCCAGATGCTTTCCGACGCTGCGAATTTCGTGCAGTCACTGGACACCACGTTCGGCGGGTTCCGGGCGAAGGCGGATCGCACCTACGAACTGCTCAAGCGCCGGGGCACCCAGTTCGTGGTGGTGTCGGCCGCCGAACCCGACGCGCTGCGGGAGGCGACGTTCTTCGTCGATCGACTCTCGGCCGAGGGGATGCCGCTGGCAGGCCTGATTTTGAACCGGACACACCCCATGCTGTGCCCGCTGACCGTGGAGCGAGCGATCGACGGCGCCGTACAACTCGAGGAGGCCGGGGAGCATCCGCTGGCGGCCGCGGTCCTGCGCATCCATGCCGATCGGGGCCAGACCGCGAAGCGCGAGATCCGGCTGCTGTCGCGGTTCACCGGTGCCAATCCGCACGTGCGAGTGGTGGGGGTGCCGTCCTTGCCGTTCGACGTGTCGGATCTGGACGCGCTGCAGGCGATCGCCGATCAGATCACCGGCGAGACATAAGAGGGTTCGTCAGCTGACGCTGCGGTGCTGACGGGCGGCGAAGAATTCCGCCCACGAGGAGACCTCGGGGTGCTGCTTGAGCAGGGCACGGCGCTGGCGCTCGGTCATTCCGCCCCAGACGCCGAACTCCACCCGGTTGTCGAGGGCGTCGGCCCCACACTCGGTGATCACCGGACAGTGGCGGCAGATCACCGCGGCCTTTCGCTGAGCGGCGCCGCGGACGAACAACTGGTCGGGATCGGCCGATCTGCACAACGCTTGGGATACCCAGGCGATCCGGGCTTCACCGTTGACTCCCTGAAGGGAACCGTGTACCGATACTGAGGTTGTCCTGCGGGCAACGGGCCGACTCCCCGACACGGGCGATCCCTTCGTCTGAGCCGCCGTTTCTGGCAGCCGATCCCTCCGATGTAGCCGCGGTGCGATCTACGCCACATTGCGAAGCGAGTGTTATCTGCGTCGCACTGTGCGCTTAAAGTAAGTGGTCAGGTTGCGTTTGCGCAACAGTCAAGTCACAGGTTTTTTGGGACGAACGTCCCGTCAGAGCATGAACTGGGCTTTTGTGACACAGTCGTCACAAATTTCGGCTATGTTCCACGCTCCGGACGCACCGGCGGGCCGCGGACGGCCCTCAGTACGCTGTAGCCCATGTCGGAACGCGGACCGGCCGTTCCCACGATCGTCAAGCTGGTGTGGTCCTGCCTGCTGGCCAGCGTGATCGTGGCGGCTCTGCTCTTCCCCGTGGTCGGGGGTCTGGGGCTGATGTCCAACCGCGCGTCCGACATCGTGGCCAACGGGTCGGCCCAGGTGCTCGAAGGCGACATCCCCGCCGTCACCACCATGGTCGACAGCAAGGGCAACACCATCGCGTGGCTGTACTCCCAGCGGCGCTTCGAGGTGCCCAGCGACAGGATCGCCGACACCATGAAGCTGGCCATCGTCGCGATCGAGGACAAGCGTTTCGCCGAGCACAACGGCGTGGACTGGAAGGGCACGCTCACCGGTCTGGCCGGCTACGCCTCCGGCGACTTCGACACCCGCGGCGGCTCGACCATCGAGCAGCAGTACGTCAAGAACTACCAGCTGTTGGTGCTGGCTCAGAACGACGCCGAGAGGCGCGCCGCCGTCGCGCCCACCCCCGCGCGGAAACTGCGTGAGATCCGGATGGCGCTCAGCCTCGACCGAACCCTCAGCAAGCCGGAGATCCTGACCCGGTACCTGAACCTGGTGTCGTTCGGCAACGGCGCCTTCGGCATCCAGGACGCCGCGCAGACCTACTTCGGGATCGACGCGTCGAATCTGAACTGGGCCCAGTCCGCGCTGCTGGCAGGCATGGTCCAGTCCACCAGCACCCTGAACCCCTACATCAACCCCGACGGGGCCCTGGTGCGGCGAAACCTGGTGCTGGACACGATGATCGACCAGCTGCCCGACAAAGCCGACGAGCTGCGGGCCGCCAAGCAACAGCCACTCGGCATCCTGCCCCGGCCCAACGAACTGCCGCGCGGCTGCATCGCCGCGGGCGACCGGGCATTCTTCTGCGACTACGTGCAGGAGTACCTGTCCCGGGCCGGCCTCAGCAAGGAACAGATCGCCCGGGGCGGCTACCTGATCAAGACCACGCTGGACCCCGACGTGCAGGCGGACGCCAAGAAGTCGGTGGACTCGATCGCCGCACCGGATCTCGAGGGCATCGCCAGCGTCATGAACATCGTGCTGCCCGGCAAGACGAGCCATCCGGTGATCGCGATGGTGAGCAACCGCACCTATGGCCTGGACACCGGCACGGGACAAACCGTTCAGCCGCAGCCGTTTTCGTTGGTCGGTGACGGCGCCGGTTCGATCTTCAAGATCTTCACCACCGCGGCGGCACTGGACCTGGGGCTGGGTATCAACGCCACCCTCGACGTACCCGGCCGGTTCGAGGCCAAAGGTCTCGGTGAGGGCGGGGCGAGGGGTTGCCCCAGGGAGACCTGGTGCGTGGAGAACTACAAGGATCCGCGGTACCTCACCATGGGCGTCACCGAGGCACTGGCGAAGTCGCCGAACACCGCGTTCGCGAAACTCATCTCGCAGGTGGGGGTGAGCCGCACCGTCGACATGGCCGTCCGGCTGGGTTTGCGCTCCTACACCGAACCCGGCACGGCCCGCGGCTACGACCCGGACAACAACGAGAGCCTGGCTGATTTCATCAAGCGCCAGAACCTCGGGACGTTCACCCTCGGCCCGTTCGAGGTGAACCCGCTGGAGTTGACGAACGTCGCGGCCACCCTCGCGTCCGGCGGAATGTGGTGCCCGCCCAACCCGATCGACAAGGTCTACGACCGGCACGGTGACGAGGTGGCCATCAACGCCGAGTCGTGTGAACAGGTCGTGCCGGAGGGTCTGGCCGACACGCTCTCCAACGCTCTGTCGAAGGACACGGTGATCGGCACCGGCGCCGCCGAGGCCAACTCGCTGGGCTGGACGCTGCCCATGTCGGCCAAGACCGGAACCACCGAGGCGCACCGCTCGGCCGGCTTCCTCGGCTACACCAACCGCTACGCCGCGGTGAACTACATCTACGACGATTCGCCGAATCCCAGCGACATCTGCTCGTTCCCGTTGCGTCAGTGCGGCGACGGTGACCTCTTCGGCGGCAAGGAGCCGGCCGAGACGTGGTTCACCACGATGACGCCGATCGCCGAGAAGTTCGGCGACGTGTCCATGCCGCCGACCGATCCGCGCTACGTCGACGGCGCACCCGGTTCGCGGGTTCCCAATGTCAGCGGCCTGAGTCAGGACAGCGCGCGAGAAGAGTTGCGCGCCTCCGGGTTCCAGGTCGCCGACAAAGTCAGCATGCAGAACAGCGCGGCGTCGGCCGGCACGGTCATCGGCACCTCGCCGAGCGGGCAGACCGTGCCGGGCATCATCGTCACGCTGGTGGTGAGCAACGGCGTCGCCCCACCACCGCCGCCACCGCCGTCGCCCAAACCCGGCGCGCCGCCCCCGCCGCCGCCGCTGCCGGGCATGCCTCCGGGGATCGGAACGCAGATAGTTGAGATCCCCGGACTGCCTCCGATCACGGTGCCGGTGCTGGCTCCCCCGCCGCCCCCGGAGGCCCCGCCACCGCCGCCGCCGGAGGCTCCTCCGCCACCGCCGTGACGGTCCGGTGACTGAGGCGAAATCGCTCTCCACCCCGGTGGCGACTGGCAGTAGTCTGCCGTTATGGCCGCCAATGCCTTGAAGAACTCCCTCACCGCCGCGGCCGGCAGCGCCGCGCTCGCCATCGGCTACGCCGCCGTGATCGAGCCCAACGCGTTCGTCGTGCGCGAGGTCACCATGCCGGTGCTGACACCCGGCTCGACCCCGCTGCGGGTGCTGCACCTCAGCGATATCCACATGCGTCCGACGCAGCGGCACAAGCAGGCGTGGTTGCGTGAGTTGGCGCGCTGGGAGCCGGATCTGGTGGTCAACACCGGCGACAACCTGTCGCACCCCCGGGCGGTGCCGTCGGTGGTGCAGTCCCTCGGCGATCTGTTGTCGGTTCCGGGCGTGTTCGTCTTCGGCAGCAATGACTACTTCGCCCCGAAGCTGAAGAACCCGGCAAAGTACCTGACCGACCGGGACCACCGCGCGCACGGCAAGCCCCTCCCGTGGCAGGACCTGCGCGCCGCTTTCACCGAGCGGGGCTGGCTGGACCTGACCCACAACCGCCGCGAACTGGAGGTGGCCGGCCTCACCATCGCCGCCGCCGGGGTCGACGACGCGCATCTGGGCCGGGACCGCTACGACACCATCGCCGGACCGCCGAGCCCGATCGCGAACCTCAGCCTGGGCGTCACCCACGCGCCGTACACCCGGGTGCTGGACCGGTTCGCCGCGGACGGCTACCAGCTGGTCATGGCGGGCCACACCCACGGGGGCCAGCTGTGCCTGCCGTTCTACGGGGCGCTGGTCACCAACTGCGACCTGGACCGCTCGCGCGCCAAGGGCGCGTCCAACTGGGGCGCCGAGACCGCCCTGCACGTATCGGCGGGAATCGGCGCCTCACCGTTCGCGCCGCTGCGGTTCTGCTGCCGGCCGGAGGCCACCCTGCTCACCTTGGTGGCCGCCCCGACAGGCGGCCGGGACCACTCCCGAACGGTGCTTCGCTCGACGCCGACGGCCTCGGTGCACTAGCTCAGGATCGTGGGTCAACCAGGCACCCCGGGGCGCCGGTCCGTATCACGGGACTGGCAGAAACACGCCGTCCGCCTCATCGAGGCGGATGCCCGCCGCAGCGCGGACACCCACCTGTTGCGCTATCCGCTGCCGTCCGCCTGGGCCGAGACGTCCGATCTCGCGCTGTACCTCAAGGACGAGTCCACCCACATCACCGGCAGCCTCAAGCATCGGTTGGCCCGGTCGCTGTTCCTCTACGCGCTGTGCAACAGCTGGATCGACGAAGACACCACCGTGGTCGAGGCCTCTTCCGGGTCGACGGCGGTCTCCGAGGCGTACTTCGCCGCACTGCTGGGGCTGCCCTTCGTCGCGGTGATGCCGGCGTCGACCAGCCGAGCCAAGATCGCCCTCATCGAAAAGCACGGTGGGCGTTGTCATTTCGTGGACCATGCGGCCGAAGTGACGGCGGAGGCGCACCGGGTCGCTCAACAGACCGGCGGGCATTTCATCGACCAGTTCACCAACGCCGAGCGCGCCACCGACTGGCGGGGCAACAACAACATCGCCGAGTCGATCTTCGACCAGCTGCAGAACGAGCGGCACCCGGTGCCGTCGTGGATCGTCGTGGGCGCCGGCACGGGCGGGACCAGCGCCACCATCGGGCGGTTCATCCGCTACCGCGGCCACCCCACCCGGCTGTGCGTGGTCGACCCGGAGAACTCGGCGTTCTTCCCGGCCTACACCCAGCGGCGACGCGACATCGACACCGGCGCCTCGTCGCGCATCGAGGGCATCGGCCGGCCCACCGTCGAACCGTCGTTCCTGCCGTCGGTGATCGACCGGATGGAGCGGGTGCCCGACGCGGCATCGGTCGCGGCCGCCCATCAGGTCTCGGCGGTGCTGGGCCGGCGAGTCGGGCCGTCCACCGGAACCAACGTCTGGGGCGCGTTCGGTCTGCTTGCCGAGCTGGCGGCCGCCGGCTGCGGCGGTTCGATCGTCACGCTCATCTGTGACAGTGGCGACCGCTACGCCGACACCTACTTCGACGACGCTTGGCTGAACACCCAGGGTCTGGACCCGGCCCCGTACGCGCAGCTATTGGCCGACTTCGAACAGGACTGTTCATGGCCGGTCGCGGCCACCGTTGACTAGTCGAGTCGACGATGCCGGCGCTTGGGCGCCGAGGAGGAGCGAGACAGGTGGGACCGTCGAGTCGACGATGCCGGCGCTTGGGCGCCGGAGGAGGAGCGAGACAGTTGGGACCGTCGAGTCGACGATGCCGGCGCTTGGGCGCCGGAGGAGGAGCGAGACAGGTGGGACCGTCGAGTCGACGATGCCGGCGCTTGGGCGCCGGAGGAGGAGCGAGACAGGTGGGACCAGGAGCGTTTGGCTTCGGCGCGCAACGGTGCGATAGGCTGTCGACGCTTCACGCGGGGTGTGGCGCAGCTTGGTAGCGCGCTTCGTTCGGGACGAAGAGGTCGTGGGTTCGAATCCCGCCACCCCGACTCGGTGAACAGGGGCTCCGAACCGGTTGTGACCGGTCGGAGCCCCTTTCAGTTCAGTATGAGGCCCGAACCACTCACGCTTTCGTCCGGTAGCCCAGTTCCTTGAGCATCGCGATCTCCACGGGGCTCAACGAATGCCGGCGCTCCCACGCGCATGCCCCAACTCAACATTTCAACCCCTCCGCCAAACTCCAGAAGTGTCGTGGTTCGAGACTCGCACACGCCGCCGCGGTTCGTACCGATTTCAAGGGCCGCACGGGGCCCGAACCCGACATAAGCGGTGCCGGCACGGCCACGATTTCGTAGCCTCATGGAGCGAGCAGTGAAGGGATGTCGCGCACGTGGACCCAGCGGTGGCGTACCGGGAGGACGACGAGGTCGGTCGTCGGGCGGTCGACGCCGCCCTAGACCTGCTCGCGGCGGGCGATATCGACCGCTTTACATTGCCCTACATCGCAAATCGTCTCGGCGTCGATATCGCGGACATCGAAGAGGCCTGGCCCGACCGGACGCGGTTGCTCACGGCCGCATGGACTTTCGCCCTGGGCTGGCAGGGCCGGATCCCCGACACCGGCACCCTGGCCGGTGACCTCACGGCTTTCGGTGCGGCACTCCAACACAGCTCCCAGACGCCCGAGGGCCGGATGCTGCTGCGTTCCAGTCTGCCCATCGATGAGGCGGCGGACCTGGCGAAGGTCCGCGGACAGTTCTGGACCGTCCAGTTCGACGCCGCCGCGGCGATCATCGCCAGGGCGGTAGACCGCGGGGAACTGCCCGACGTGTGCGAACCGCTCGGTTTGATGCAGATGTTCTGCAGCGCAGCATTTTTCGACACCCTCTACCTCGATTCGCCGACGCCGCCCGGCTACCTGGAGAGCTTGGTGGACGTGTTCCTGTACGGCGTTGCCCGGCAACCCCCAGACGATCTCGCGGAGCTGCGCCGACAGGTGTGGGCGGCGATGGACGCCAACCCCACCGACGACCTCGGCAAGGTGCGGCCGGCCCCGAACTACGCCCACGCCACCAGCGCACAGATCCGCCAGGCGATCCTCGACGCGACGATCGGCGAAACCACCGCGCGCGGTGCCGGGCTGGTCACCCGCAGCGGCATCGCGCGCCGCGTCGGTGTACCGGTCCACGTGGTCGAGCGGATGTGGACCTCGGATGCCGATCTGCTGCTCGACGCGGGAGCCCGCGCCCGACGGCGGACCAGGCCGCTGCCGGACACCGGCAGCCTGCGCGATGACGTGCTGGCCTTCACCGACGCGAAGGCGACGCTGATCGCCACCGCGGACGCCCGAGCGCACTTCCTGAGTGCCCTGGTGCGTCAACCCGGTGCGAGGAATACCGCCATTCTGATCGCGTTCTGGGCCGCCGGGCTGCGGGAGAGCACGCAGATGGCCATCCGCGCCCAAGAGCGTGGCGAGTTGCGTGACGGCGTGAACCCCGACCACGCGACGCGGGTCCTGGTGGCGTCGCTGTACTACGACCTGTTCTTCGACGACGCGCCGATGCGGCCGGGTTACGCGTTGCTGGTCCTGACCGTCTTCCTCGGCGGGGCCGCCGCCTTCAGCTCGGCGTAGGCGCGCCGGGTGTGCTCCGCAAGGGCGTGAACGTCGTCGAGGGCGACCGCGTTGGTGACGAATCCGAAGTCCATGTGGTCCCGGTAGGAGCTCAGCGTCACGTTCAAACCGATCGCCGCGGCCAGCGCGGAGACCGGGAAGATGCCGACCAACTCCGCCCCGTTGAGGTAGCGGATCTCTTTGGCACCCGGCACATTGGAGATGACCAGATTGCACGCGGGCCGCACGACGCGATCGAGGTGCGTCGTGGCGCCCGCGCCGGCGAGGGCGATGATCGCGACGGCGTAGGTCATCGCGGCATCCGGTGACATCCCGCCGAGTTCCTTCTTGGCGGTGGCCACCGAATGCACCACCTCTTCGAGCCGCTCGGTCACACCGGCCTGCGGCGATCCGAGCCGCACGAACATCGCCGAGACCCTGGTGCCGACGGCGCTGTCCCCCTCGCCGCGCAGCGACACCGGAACCATGGCGATGAACTCGTGGTCGTATCCCTGACCGCGCTCGCGGAGGTAAGCATGCAGGCCGTGGTCGATGATGGTGGCCGCGACGTCGTTGAGGGTCGCCCCGTACTGGTGGCCGATACGGTGCATCTCCTCCAGGGGAAGCGACGCCGTCGCGAAGCCGCGGGCCTGTTTGAGCGGCGCGTTCGTCGGTGCATGACGCGCAACGAACGGGAGGCTGCCCTCGAGCTGGGAGCCCAGCACGGCGCTCAGTCCCTTGCGCAATGCGCCGAAGGAGATCTGGTTGACGGCACCCACCTGAGCGATGACCCCCCGGACGGAGTCGGTGAGCCGGCGCAGCGCGGGCGGTTGTGTCCGCGCTCGGGCCTTCGGACGTGGCTGGGCGAACGCCGGCGGCAGGATGACAGGTTCGTCGGTGAGGCTCAGACCGTCGTAGAGCTTCCTGAGCCCGGACACCCCGTCGATGATGCTGTGGTGGGTCTTGGTGTAGATCGCGAACCGCCCGCCCGGCACGCCGTCGATCACCCAACAACGGAACAGTGGCCGATCGCGGTCGAGCATCGGCTCGTGTAGATCGGCGACCAGTCGCAGCAGCTCTTCGTAGGAACTTCCCGCGGGAAGGGACAGATGCTGAACGTGGTAGTACGGGTCCCAGCTCTGAACCTCACGGAAGTGCGGTGCGCTCGTCCCGAGCAGTTCGGGAACGAAGTTGAAGGGTGGCAGCGGACGCTGGCCCCGGTAGGCGTCGACGATCTCGCGGACGATGTTCCTGCGCCCGGGCGGCTTCTTGAACAACAGCATCGCCCCGACATGTGTTGTGCCGCTGGGTGATTCCATGAGCAGCCAGCTCAGGTCCAGCGGTGCAATCGGATTGCCCATAACGCGCCTCTCCCCGTCGCGGTCCGCCCTCAGCGCGACGTGACGTCCCTGCGCTGACGCAGGAGCCACACCTCGGCGATGAGGTAGACCACCAGTGATACCACCACGGCGACGATGATCACCGGGTATTCGCCGGCCAGGCCTTCGGCCGACGTCTGGCGCAGCAGGATCCCGGCGAAGGCCCAGATGAGCACCAGACCGTAGGCGACATCGCGGTTGCGCAGCATGGTGACGGTCCCGATGGCCATTGCGACCAGGATGATGATCACCGCCCACGTCGGCTCCGCGAGACCGAATCGGTCCCACTTCCAATAGACCAGCAGCACGGTGATGTTGGCCACCACCGCCACCGTGGACCAGCCGAAGTAGACGCTGAACGGCAGACCGACCAGCAGGCGTTGCCGCCCAATGAGATTCGCCCGGCGCAGGGTGACGACGATCATCGCCAGCAGGCTGAGGATCACCACCAGCAGCACCGCCGACAACGGGATCACGTCGTAGTGCCAGGCGAAGATCCACGCGGTGTTGGCCAGCGACGACAGCGAGAACAACAGCCCTACCCTGTTCAGCAGCGCAGCGTCCTCGGCGGTGTCCGGCCTGTCCCGGAAGAGCCCCAGCTGGTAGAGGACGTGGGCGCCGAGCAGCAGGTAGATCACACTCCAGATCGCGAACGTCACCCCGGCCGGAGTGAACAGGTTGGGGTACGCCGCGGACACCTCACCGGTGTTCCTGCCGTTGAGCGGCAGGGCATTTGCCGCAACATTGGCTGCGACCATGACCACATAGGTCAACGCGACCAGAATCTTGACAGGCGTCCGGTTCGCCGTCGTCATGTCCCCTGCCCCGTTCAGGCCTGGCCGGCCGCGTGCCGGCCCGCGGCGCGACCGGAGAACAGGCAACCCCCCAGGAAGGTGCCTTCCAGCGCGTTGTAGCCGTGCACCCCACCGCCACCGAATCCGGCGACCTCGCCGCCGGCGTACAGACCGGGGATCGGCTGTCCGTTGGCGTCGAGAGCCCGCGAAAACAGATCGGTCTGGATGCCACCCAAGGTCTTCCGGGTCAGGATGTGCAGCTTGACGCCGATCAGCGGTCCGGCCGCAGGGTCGAGGATGCGGTGCGGCGCGGCGGTGCGGGCGATCCGGTCGCCGAGGTAGCGTCGCGAGTTCCGGATCCCCTGCACCTGGGCGTCTTTCGCGTATGGGTTGGCCATCTGCAGATCTCGTGCCTCGATCTGGGCGCGGATCACTTCGGGCTTGAGCAGTGGCGCGTCGGTGAGTTTGTTCATCATCGCGACCAGCTCCTCGAGGGTGTCCGCCACGACGAAGTCCGCGCCGCGGCTCTTGAACGCCTCGACCGGTGCGGGCGCACCCTTGCCCAGCACCCGCTCCTTGAAGATCCCGGCCTTGTCCCGATTGGTGATGTCCGGGTTCTGCTCGGAACCGGAGAGGGCGAACTCCTTCTCGATGATCTTCTGGGTGAGGATGAACCAACTGTGGTCATAGCCGGCGATCTCCGGGGTGCTGCGCAGGTATCGCAGGGTGCCCAGGGTGTCGTAGCCGGGCAGGTACGGCGCCGGCAAGCGGCGGCCCAGCGCGTCGAACCACATCGACGACGGGCCCGGCAGGATTCGGATCGCATGCTGGGGCCAGATCGGATCCCAGTTCTGCACGCCCTCGGTGTAGTGCCACATGCGGTCACGGTTGACCAGACGGACGCCGCTGTCGGCGGCGATGTCGAGCATCCGGCCGTCCACGTAGGCCGGCACCCCGGTGATCATCGACGCCGGCGGCGTGCCCATCCGCGCCGGCCAGTAGCGCCGGACGATGTCATGATTGCCGCCGATCCCGCCGCTGGTGATGATCACGGCATCGGCGTTCAACTCGAATTCGCCTGCAATGTCACGGTTCGACGGGGCGCCGCGCGGCGCGTCGTCGGGAGCCAGCACCGCACCGCGCACCCCGCTCACCGCACCGGCGGTGAAGACCAGTTCGTCGACGCGGTGGCGGTGGTGGAACGTCACCAATCCGCGTGCCGCGGCGTCGAGCGCCGACTCGACGAACGGCTCGACCACACCCGTGCCGGTGCCCCACGCCACGTGGAACCGGGGCACCGAGTTGCCGTGCCCATCGGCGCGCAGATCGCCCCGCTCCGCCCACCCCACCGTCGGCAGGAACGTGATGCCATGGCCGTTCAGCCAGGACCGCTTCTCTCCGGCGGCCCACTCGACATAGGCGCGGGCCCACTTCAGCGCCCAGGCGTCCTCGTCGTCGAGCCGGTCGAAGCCCGCGCTGCCCCGCCAGTCGTTCCAGGCGAGTTCGAAGGAGTCCTTGACCCCCATCCGCCGCTGCTCGGGACTGTCGACGAGGAACAGGCCACCGAACGACCAGAAGGCCTGGCCGCCGAGGTTAGCGGCGTTCTCCTGGTCGACGAGCGCCACCTTCTTGCCGCGGCTGGTCAATTCGTGTGTGGCCACCAGGCCGGCCAGGCCGGCCCCGACGACAATGACGTCCGCGTTCATCTTCTGCCCCGTTCTCGCTGAGTCTCCGCCGGATACGGTACCGGGGTTTTGCGCTGGAGTGATCCGGGAAAAACGGCGGCAGTGACACTTGCACACACCTGTCTTGAGCCTGCCTCGGGCGGGTCCTTCTTCTGGTGAACGTCGGTGTAGTCGGCGAAGTCCTCAGCGTCTGACGTACGGTCGGTCATGGGCGTGGGGATAGCCGGATCGGCGTGTTTCAACCCACCGGTGCCGGGTACGGCGCATCGATGCCACCAACCTCAGAGCCGGTTCTTCACCGCCGCCGACAAGCGTGACCCGTCGGCCTTGCCCGCGGCGATCGCCGTGGCGGCCTTCATGACCTGACCCATCTGCTTGACCGACGGCCGCTCCCCGATCTCTTCGGCCACCTGGGCGATCGCGGTGTCGACCACGTCGGCCACCTCGGCGTCGGTCAGCGGCGTAGGCAGATACTCGTCGATGATCCGCCCCTCGGCGTGCTCCTCGGCCGCGAGTTCACCACGCCCGTTCTGGGTGTAGATCTCGGCCGCCTCGCTGCGCTTCTTCGATTCGCGTGCCAGCACTTTCAGGACGTCCTCATCGGTGAGTTCCCGCGCCTGCTTGCCGGACACCTCTTCGGTCTGAATCGCCGCCAGCAGCATGCGCAGCGTCGCGGTGCGCAGCTTGTCCTGGCTCTTCATCGCCTCGGTGAGGTCGACCCTCAGCTTCTCCTTGAGTTCCGCCATGCCGCCACACGCTACCCGCGGTCTAGACCCCGCCGCGAAGGGCAGGCGCCAAGGCACCCAACGGAATGTGCGGCTGCACCACACCGCCGGTCATCGACCAGATGTAGTGGCCCGGGGTGAAGTCGATCGGGGAGTCCCTGGCGACCGGATAGTCCGGCATGTACAGGATCAGTTCGTCCGGCGTCAGCGCCCACGCCTTGTAACCGCCGGAGAAGACCTTGTCCGGTGTCCACCGGTCCGGTGTGAACGGGTAGGTGTTGGGGTCGTGCGGCGGCGGCGCCTGATCCAGGGCGGCCTGGATGAAGGGCGCACCCAGGGACGGGATCGCGCCGGGATCGACGATGTCGGCGAGTTGAACCTGGCGGCCGCTTGCCGAATCGAAGGCGAACGTCCGGTAGGCGCTCTGGATGGCCGCACCTTCGAAACGGCCGGTGCTCTCCGAGTCGTAGGTCTCGTGGAACACCACCGTGTGGATGTTGCCGTGATGGAAGACTTCGAAGTTCGCGTCGCCCCGGCTGTTCTGGTACATGTTCGCGCCCGCGGTGCGCCAGTTGTTCATGAGCGTCACCAAGTAGTCGCTGATCGCCCCGCCGATGACCGGGTTGTCGGCCTCGGCCGGAATCGCGATGTTGATCTCACGGACCGCGTTGCGGTTCGACGGCACCGTCGCGTGGCAGTACTGACCGTTCCACTGACCGCCCATCTGATCGCACAACGGCACAGCCGATGCCCCGGCGCCCGGCGCGGTGAGCACCGAAGCCGCCGCGGCCATCGCCGCGCCGGCGAGTCCAGCCATCCGCATTGGTGTGCCCTTCTTGTGGGAGCCCGCGAGTTAGGGGAGCTCGACTTTGCTTGCGCGCCAACGACCGTCGACCTTCTCCAGCGTCATCTTCATCCGGCTGCGGTCGATGCGCGGGTCGGGAAGCTTGGTGTTGGTCACCGACTGGTCGACGAAGAGCAGCACGACGGCCTTGTTCTTCGAGGCCTCCTGAACGGCGGAGTCGACGACGACGCCGTGCGCAGTGGCCTTGTTCTCGATCAGCAGCTGACGCAACTCGACGCTGGACTGGGAGTACATGTCCTTGAACTCACCGGTCGCGCCGTCGAGGACGTCCTTGAAGTTTTCGTCGACCTTGTTGGAATCGATGCTGGTGAGCACCTGGGCGTAGGACACCGCAGCGCGCTGAGCCTCCAGCGCGGCCTGCTTGAGCTGGTGTTGCTGCCACACCTGCCAGCCGAGGGCCCCGACACCGGCGAGCAGGACGGCGAAGGCCGCGGCGACCGCGACAGGCACCCACCGCCGGCCGGGCTTGGCCGTGGTGATCACCGGAGACTCGTCGACCCCGGCGAGTTCGGACGTCTCCACGCTGGCAGATGGTTCGGAGTTCTCCTCGCCGGCCGAGGAGGTCAACTCCTCGGCGCCCGCGGCCTCCACGGTCTCGACCGTCACGTCGTCCACCTTGTCGACCGAGGTCACCTCAGCCGTGGTCTCAGCGCTTTCATCAGTCATGGCAGGCATTGTGCGGCATCTTCCTGAGTGGTCTCACTTCGGCGGTTCCATCGGCAGGGTGGGGCCGCCATACGGGGTCGGAATTGAGAACCGTCCCTCGGGCGAGGGGTCGGTCTGCTTGCCCAGGTCCGCGCCCGGCGGCGGCCCGTAGGTGTCGTCACCGGCCGGCCGCGGGGCGTTCTTGGCGCCACGGATGAGCACCGCCGGATCGTCGTGCGGGCAATAGGTGTACATGTACGGCTCCGGGTAGTCCGCCGATGCCGGTGGCTGACGGGGGGTGCCGTAGTCGCAGGTGTACCGCGGGTAGATGTCCATGTTCATCCAGAACCCGTTGTCGTGGATGATCGAGCTCAGCGAGTCGAACAACGAGCCGCGGTAGGTGGGGAACAGCGCGTTGAGCGCCGGAACCCGCACGTACAGCAGCTGCGTGGTGGTGACCAGGTCGCCCAGCAACTGGCCCGTGGTGTCGGAGTTGTCGGCGAAGAGGGTGTTCGTGGTGTCGAAGGTCTTCGGCGCGACCCGCATCAACTCCCGGAAGCCGCCAACCATCTTGTTGATCCCGCTGAAGGTCTGGTCGAAGTTCGCCGACGCGACCTTCATGCCGTCCTGCTTGTCGGCCACCAGCTGCAATGTCACCCGGCTGGTGTTGAGCATCCGGGTGGTCTGCGGCGCAACACCGTCAAGGGTGGAGATCAGGAACGTGCCGCCGTCCATGATGTCGCGGATCTTGTCCGGACCCTCTTTGCTCATGCCCAGCTCTTTTTTGATGATCTCCATCTTCTGGGTGTCGATCTGCTTGAGCATGCCGTCAGCGTGGCCGAGGAGTTCACCCAGCGTCACCGGGACGTCGGTGCTGCCGCGCTTGAGGACCGAGCCGTTGGTGAGGAACGGCCCTTCGCCGTTACCGCCGTCGAAGTCGATGTACTGCTCGCCTGCCGCCGAGAGGCCGGCGACCCGGCCCTTGGTGGACTTGGACAACTCCGTCGCGGAGTTCAGCCGCACCTCGGCGTTGACGCCGTCGGGAACGATCGACAGTTTGGTGACCTTGCCGATCGGGACGCCGCGCAGGGTCACGTCCTGGTTGACCAGCAGACCGCCGGACGCCGGCAGTTCCACCGTGGCGAGGTAGGTGGAGCGGAACGGGTTCCACCGCAGCGCGCCCAGCAGGAGGTAGCCCACACCGATGACCAGGGCCATGACCAACGCGATCGCGGACAGCCACGCCTTCTTGCGATGCAGCGCCTTGACGGTGCCGACGATGCCGTCGGCGATCGGCCCGATCACGGCGTCGGCCCTGCGGCGGGTGCGGCCTCGGCCGGCGCGGGGGGCGGGGGCGGCGGCACGGGGCCCGGCGGCGGACCGGAGGGCTGGACGAACTGTCCGGGCGCGGTCGGGCCGGGCGGCGGCCCGTTGACCTGCCACTGGCCCGGGTCGGTCGGGCTCGGGATCACCGGGACCTGCGGCACGTCCGGCCCTCGGCCCACGACCCGCTCCTGCAGGCGGAACAGCGTGTACTTGAACGACCCGATGATCTGGTTGAAGGTGGACCACTTCGGGCCGTGGAACCCGGAGTCACCGGCGAAGCCGATGTCGGGAATGTGGCCGAGGATCAGCCGGGAGATCTCGCCGTAGAGCGCAATCGATGTTCCCGACGTGCCCTTGATGACCATCGGCATGAGCCCGTTCAGAGCGGACAGGCTGACGTTCGGGTCGGTGGCGACGTCGTTGAACGCACCGGACACGGTGTTCAGGTCGGCGATGACGCTGCGGCCGCTGGTGTCGGTGCCGTTGAGGGACGGGAACTTGTAGAGCATGTCGGTGGTGGCGCCGGCCTGGACGGTGAGGTCGGCGATCCGGTTGGTCTGCTGCGCGAGGACGTCCGTCGCCGGGGCCGCGGCCGTCATCAGGTCGACGATCACGTGGTTCTTCTCGTCGAGCCGGCGGGACAGGCCCGACAGCGCGATGATCGAATCGGAGATCTGGTCGGTGCGCCGGTCCATGGTGTTCAGCAACTGGTTGGTGTGGTCGACCAGCCGGCCGAAGTTCTTGCCGCCGTCCTCGCCGGCCGCCTTGCCGGCCCCGTTGATGAGGTTGGTCAGGTTCTGCACCGCGCCGCCGTTCACCAGCACGGCCGCACCCGTCAGCAGGTTCTCGACGGTGGCGGCGGCCGCCGTGTGGTCGAGCCCGATGGTGTCGCCGTCCTTGAGGATCGCCCCGTTCGCGGGGGCGTTGGCGGGCGGCTTCACCGCGATGAAGACGTCGCCCAGCGGTGTGGCCGAACGCAATTCGACGGTGCTGCCCTGGGGCAACTGGACACCGTTGGCGATGCGGAGTTTGGCGACGGCGGTGTAGTCCTTGGCGTCCAGGGACTCGAGCTGGCCGACGTCGGCACCCGCCAGCCGAACCTTCGCCAGGGCCGGCACGTTGAGGGCGTTCTCGAAGATCGCGGTGAGGGTGTACCCGCCCTCGTTCAGTCCGGGATGCGGCAGCGGCAGGCTGGCCAGACCGTTGGTGGCACAGCCGGCGGTGCCCAGCGACACCGCGGCGACCAGCGCTGCTGCGAAGCTCCGTCGTGCGGTCATCACTTCTGCCCCATCGCCGCAAGGCCGTCGAGAATGTAGGAGACACCGAAGTCGGGACCGAAGTCCTGCAGAGTGCCCGTGCTGCAACCCAATTGCCGAAGGTGCAGCAGGTTGCACATTTCCTTGATCGTCTGGCTGTCGAACAGCACCTTGTCGGTGAGGATGTGGGCGCGGGCTGCCCCGTTCTCCCGGTCGATGATGTTGTAGAGGTTGTCCAGGGTCAGCGGCGCGAGATCGAGAGCCTCTGCGAGGTCGCGGGCGTGGCCGTTGGTGGTCGTCACGATGCCGCTGGTGTTGCTGACCGCGCTCTTGATGGTGTCGCGGTTCTTCTCCAGCAGATCGCTAAGTTGGCCCAGGACCACGTTGAGCTGCTTGCCGGTGGTGCCGTTGCCCAGATCCTCGTCGGCCAACACCTGGCTGAGAACCCTTACGGTGGAACCGAATTCGCGCAGGGTGCCCTCGTTCGCGGCGGCGCCGTCCATCAGCGAACTGAGGTTGTCGACCACCCGGGTGAGCTGTTCCTTCGTCTGCGCGCCGCCGTCGGCGCTGAGCTTGAGCGCTTTGGACAGCTCGCCGAGGGCGGACTTGATCCGTTCGCCGTTGCCGTCGGCGATCGAGGCACCGGAGTCGATCAGGGTGCGCACTCCGCCGTTGCCCTTGCCGTCGCCTTGTAGCGACACGGCGAGCCGGTCGACCATGTCGAGGGTCTTGGTGAACTCCACCGGCGTCTTGGTCTTGGTCAGCGGAATGGTGGTGTGGTCGGCCATCACCGGGCCCTGACCCCGGTAGACGGGGGTGAGTTCGACGGAGCGCTCGGCCAGGATCGAGGTCTGCAGGGTCACGGCCTGGGCGTCGGCCGGGATCTTGACGTTCTTGTCGACGGTGAACTCGACCTCGACATAACCGTTCTTGGGCGTCACCTTGGTGACGCTGCCGACCTTCATCCCGAGCACCTGCACGTTGTTGGTCGGGTACAGGCCCGCGCTGTTGTCGAACTGGGCGATGAGCGTGATGTTGTTCTTGCGGGCCTGCACCAGCTTCCAGCCGTAGAAGCCGGCCACCCCGATGGCCAGGGCGGCGACGATCGCCAGGATCACGAAACCCCTGCCGCGCTTCACTTGCAGTCCTTGTAGTACTCGATCATTCCGAACTGCTTGGCGCGGCCGCTGATGGCGCACATCCACGAGTCCACCAGGAGCCCGTTCGGGAAGTTGGTCTCCAGCGCGTTGCCGGTGCCGGTGGCGTTGGCCAGGCCGCGCAGGGCGATCGGCGCCGACTGCAGGATGCTGGCCAACATGTCGTCGTGCTGCTTCAGCAGTCCGGACAGGGTGTTCATGTTGCCCAGCAGCGCCTCGACCTGGGGCCGGTCGGTGACGATGGTGTCGTCGAGGACGTTGATCAGCGAGTTGAGCGCCTGGATCATGCCGTGGAAAGCCGCACGGCGCATGACGAATTCGCCGAACAGCTGCTGGCCCTGGTTGACCATCGCACCGATGCTGGTCTGCTGGCGGCGCAGGGTCGCCGTCACCATGTCCATGGTCTTGAGCATGCTGCCGAACTGATCGCGCCGGTCGGCCATCACCTTCGACAGCCTCTTGAGGTTGTCCATCGCGCGGGGGATCATCGGCGGCAGTCCCTGGACCTGCTTGGCCAGCACCTCGACGGCGTGCGCCAGCTGGTCGGTGTTGACCTCGCCGTAGTTGATCGCCACGTCCTGCAGCGCCTGCTGCAGGTCATAGGGCACCTCGGTGTGATTCATGTCGATGGTGTTGTTCGCCAGCGGTCCGCCACCGCCGGGGTGCAGCGCCAGATACCGCGAACCCAGGATCGTGGTGACCATGATGACGGCGCGGGAATCCTTGCCGAGATCGATGTTGTTCTGGATCCGCATGTCGACGGTGACGTGGTCACCGTTGAGGTGCATGCCGGTGACGGTGCCGACCGGGATGCCGGCGACGGTGACCGGGTTCTTCGGCAGCAGTGCGGCGGCTTGAATGAAGTCGGCGCTCACCCGCTTGTAGCCCGGGCCCACCTTGGTCAGGATCACCAGCGCGGCGAGCATAGCCGCGATCAAGGCCAACGCCACCATGCCGACGGCGGTCCGGTTCAGATCCTCCAGGACGCGCTTGCGCGGGGTCCCGCGGAACTTGCGCTCCAGTTCCGTCTCACCGGTCACCGGGTCGATCTGACCGCGTTTGATCTCAACCATTGGCCATGCTCCTGCACTTCGGCGTGTGCCACGCCTGGTTCCCGGGTGTGGCGGCGTTGACCACGATCGGCGTCACGTCGTTGAGGCCGGGCCAGAAGCCCAGGGCGTTGAGGTCGCAGGTGTAGACGTTCAGGTAGGCGCCGTCCTGGCTGACGCGGGCCAGGCCCTTGAGCATCTTGGGCAGGTTGGCGCCCATGAAGGCCAGCTGCGGCTCGATGGTCACCAGGTGCGCGGCGAAGCCGGGCTCGCGGGTGATCAGCGCCTGCAGCGCCGGGTTCACCTCGTTGGTGACCGCACCCAGCGACCTGACCACCCGGGACAGCGAGCCCATCGAGGAGACGAGCTCCGGCCGTCGGGCGTTGAGGCTGACCACCATCTGCTTGGCGTTGTTGATCGTCTTGTCGAGGTTGCCGTTTTGGTTGGCCAGCGTCCCGAACAGCCGGTCCATGCCGGTGATCATGTCGCCCAGCAACTCGTCGCGGCCGGCGATGGTCTCGGTGAGCTTCCCGGACTTGTCGACCAGCGTCGCCCACGCGGTGGTGTCACCGGACAGCGCCTCGACCGCGGCCTTCGAAATCTGGTCTGCCGCTTTGGGATCGATGGTGGCGAACAGCGGTTCATACCCGTTGAGCACCACGCCGACGTCGAAGGATGGGATGGTGCGGGCAACCGGGATGACACTGCCGGCCGGCAGCTGGGTGGATTCGCCGTTCTGACCCAGGCGAAGGTCGAGGTACCGCTGGCCGACGATGTTCTGGTAGAGGATGGCCGCCTCTGTGTTGGCCATGATCTTCTGGTCGTTCTGCAGCGCGAAGTCCACCCGGGCCCGGCTGTTTCCCGGCTCGCCGCCCAGTTCGATCTTGGAGACGCGGCCGACGCGCACACCGGCCATCCGGACGTCGTCACCCTCGCGCAACCCGAACACGTCGGTGAATTCGGCTGCGTACTCGGTGGTTTCGCCGGTGACCTGTCGCTGCAGGGTGGCGTACACCAGCCAGGTCATCACCGAGGTGACGACCAGGAAGAGGGCCAGGCCGATGGCGGCTTTGCGGTTCTTCATCGTCTAAGCGTCCTGTCCCGGCGACACCGTCATCCCTCGCAGGACCGGACCCATCAGCAGCTGGGTGGCCGAGGTGGCCGGCTGGCCGGTGATGTAGGTCAGCTGGTTGCGCTCCTGCGGGCTGCCGACCGGCCCGACGTTGCCGCCGTAGGACGCGGGCGCGGCCTCGGCCGGCAGCGGCCCCACGACGGGCTGGGGCGGCGGTGCGGGAACAGGTGCGGCGGCAGGCGGCAGCGGGGGCCCCGGGACGCCTGGGTCGCCGATGTGCGGTCCGGGGTCCCCGGGCAGGTAGCCCGGGGGCCACGGGGCGACGGGAGCGACCGGGGACCGGTCCGGCTCGGTCACCGGCCGGGGGTTGTTACCGAAGGCCGGGTTGGCGGTGCCGGGTACCGGGGGCGCCGGGCTCATCGGCGGACCGTTCGTGCCGAGGATGCCGGTACCGATGCCCAGGGACAGCGGCGGGTTCGGGTCGACCAGGTTCGGGCCGTTGGGCAGGATGTACGGCGGCCCGACGGCCACCAGGTTTCCGCTCGGCCCGACGACGGTGCCGGGTGGCGGCATCAGGTCCTTGGGTGGCTGATAGTTCTCCGGCATCAGCACTTCCGGCAGATCGGGGCGAACCGCGATCAGCGGTGCGGTGAAGCAGCTCGGCCCCTTCAGCTCGCCGTAGGCCGGGCAGTCGGCTCGGGTGTAGGAGTAGGTCGGGGCCAGCGCCAGGTTGCCGCGCAGGTTGAAGACGTCCATGCCCTGCCGCCAGCCCTGGCGGAACTTGTCGGAGAAGACCTTCATCTTCTCGAAGCCGGGCACCCAGTTGTTGGACGTCTGCGCCAGCACACCGAGCACCGGGGTCAGCTGCTTGCCGATGGTGATCATCCGGTCGGTCTGGTTGGCGAACGCGGTGTGCGTCATGCCCAGCGTGGTCGCCCCGCCACTGAGCATGTTCTCCAGCTGCGCGCGCTGCTCCACGAGCACCTGCATGGGCACCACGGCCTGATGCAGCGCGTCCAGAAGTTCCGGGGCGGTCTGCTGCAGACCCTGCGCAGCGGTGATCAGGGCGCTGAGCATCGACGGGCTCGACGGGTCGGGGGCCACCGTCGCGTTCAGCTGGTTGACCAGATCGTCGAGCTGGGCGCCGGTCTTCAGCAGCTGCGGGCGACGGTCATGCGTGGCGGCGTTGACGGCGGCCAGGATGCCCAGGGTGCTGTCGTTGCGGTCGCGGCCGGTGGCGTAGAGGATGTCGCGCAGCTTGCTGATGGTGGTCTGGAAGAGCACCGTGGGCAGGTTGGTGTCCTCTTTGATCACGTCGCCACTCTGGATGGCCGGCGCGTCACCGTTGTCGACGAGTTCGACGCTGGACACCGCGAACACGTTGCTCGGCACCACGCGCGCGGTCACGGTCCGCGGGATGTCGTTGGCGTACTCGCCCTGCAGGTCGATGTCGACGAAGTTGGGCTTGCCGAATGCGGCGGGCGTCACCGTGGTGGTCGAACCGACCAGCAGCCCGTGGTAGCGGACGTCGGAGCGGGACGGCAGGCCGTCGCCGACGTTCTTCATGGCGGCGGTGACGCGCGTGTAGTTCTCCAGCCTGCCCTGGGACTTGAACACCAGCAGGGTGGCGACAACGACGGAGGCGACGATCATCAAGACACCGGCGATCAGCAGCCGCCGGTTACTCGGGCCGCGACCACTGATGTCGAAGACTTTGGCCATCAGCCACCGAACCTTGCGCCGGAATCCAGGCTGAACATCGCCATGGTGAGCAGCATGTTCACGACGACCACCACCACGATGGCCGCGCGCATCGCATGGCCGGCGGCGACGCCGACGCCTTCGGGGCCACCGCTGGCGTAGTAGCCGTAATAGCACTGCAGCACCGCGGCGATGGCGACGAAGATGACGCACTTGATGACGGAGAAGAAGATCTCCTTGCCCGACAGCATCAGGCCGAAGTAGTGCATGTAGCCGCCCATCGAGCCGCCGCTGATGAGCGAGACGATCACCTGTGTGCTCAGGTAGCTGACCCCGAGGCAAAGGATGTAGAGCGGGACGATGGCGATCACCGAGGCCATCAGCCGGGTGGTCACCATGTAGGGGATCGAACGGATCGCCATGACCTCGGTGGCGTCGATCTCCTCGGAGATCCGCATGGCGCCCAGCTGGGCGGTGAACCGGCAGCCGCTCTGGGTGGAGAAGGCCAGCGCACAGGCGATCGGAGCCAGTTCGCGGGTGTTCACCAGCGAGGAGATGATGCCGACGGCGGGCCCCAGGCCGAGCAGCTGGAGAAAGTTGTAGCCCTCGATGCCGACCATGACACCGACGACGATGCCGAGCACCAGCGCCACGCCCGCGGTGCCGCCGCCGACCACCAGCGACCCGTTGCCCCACGCCACATCGGAGAGCAGCCGGGTGAACTCCTTGCGGTAGCTCCGCAGGACCAGCGGAATGCCGGCGATGGCACGCCCGGCGAAGTCGACCACGTGGCCCAGCTGCATGACGGGGCCACTGAATTTGGAGCCCAGCCGCTGCAGTGGCTGAAAGATCGGCGGGGTGGCCTTGGCAACGGTCATCTCGTCTACAGCCCCGTCTTCGGGAAGAGGATCAGGTACATCTGGCTGATCGCGACGTTGGAGATCATCAGCAGCAGAATGGATTCCACCACCGAGGAGTTCACGGCATTGGCGACGCCGATCGAGCCGCCGCTGGTGCTCAAGCCTTTCTGGCAGGCGACGACGCCGACGATCGCCCCGTAGACCACCGCTTTGACCATCGCGAGCTTCATGTCGTCGGTGGTGGTGAACGACGCGAAGGTGGCCACGAAGCTGCCCGGCGCACCGTGCTGGAAGTAGACGTTGAACAGATAGCTCGCCAGGAAGCCGGTGAAGCACACCAGGCCGGTCAACGCGATTGAGACCAGGATCGCCGCGACGAACCGGGGGACCACCAGCCGCTGGACCACCGAGATGCCGAGGACCTCCAGGGCGTCGATCTCATCACGGATCTTGCGGGAGCCCAGGTCCGCGGTGATCGCCGAGCCGACGGCCGCGGCCATGATGATGGCCGCCACGAGCGAGGCCGCCTGCCGGATCACCGCCAGGCCGCTGGCCGCGCCGGCCATCGAGGTGGCGCCGACCTGACCGGCGAGCAGTGCGAACTGCACCGAGAGCGTCACGCCGATCGGCAGGGCCACCATGATGGTGGGCGCCACCGAGGTGCCGGCCATGAATGCCGCCTGCCGGACGAACTCGCCCCACTGGAACTTGCCGGTGAAGATGTCGATGAACAACGTCTGGATGGTGCGCAGCGCGAGGATCGCCTGGTTGCCGCCGGTGGCAATGGCGGCCGAAGGGTGGCGTTTGACGTATCCGGCGACCCAGTCGTCGATCTCCCTGACGCCGTCGTGCTTGCGGCGGCCGGCTTCCGATGTCGTCATCCGGTGGTCACACCCCCCTCTCTCTTGTGATCCGGGGCACAGAGTCTTGCAAACACTAGGGGTGGTGGAGGGTGCCCGCAAGCGCTCGACGTGCCTCACCTAGTTTGAGCGCGTAGCCGGTGGTGGTGCCTCAGCTAGTTTGAGCGCGTAGCGGTGAAGGCTTGCCTGATGTGGAGGGCAAGATCGGGATGGCTGCGCGGCGGCAGGTCACGAACAAACTTCAAGGTCAGTACCGCAAGGCCTCGAAGGCGGACAAGGGCAGGATCCTCGATGAGGTGATGACCACCACGGGGATGGGTCGATCGACGGCGCGGCGGATGCTGACCGGCCCCAGACTGCCGGAGTCGCCCGGCCAGGTCGATGGGCGCAGTCTGCGGGCGCGGGGCTTCAGCGACGACGCCAGGGCGCTGCTGGAGCTTGTCTGGGCCTTGATGGGCATGCCGTGCGGCAAGTACCTGGTGGTCATGGTCGAGCAATGGCTGCCGCTGCTGGCCGCCGCCGGTGACCTCGACAAGCCGTTTGCCACCGAGGCGGCGCTGGCCGAAGTGGAGGCGATGAGCGCGGCAACGATGGACCGGTACTTGAAACCGGCCCGGGACAGGATGCGCATCAAGGGCATCTCGACGACGAAACCCTCACCGCTGCTGCGGAACTCGATCACCATCCGCACCTGCTCCGACGAAGCGCCCAAAGCTCCGGGGGTCATCGAAGCCGACACCGTTGCCCACTGCGGGCCGACCCTGATCGGGGAGTTCGCCCGCACCCTGACCATGACCGATCTGGTGACCGGCTGGACCGAGAACGCCTCGATCCGCAACAACGCCGCCAAGTGGATCCTCGAGGGCATCGAGGAGTTGCAGGGCCGCTTTCCGTTCCCGATGGCGGTCTTTGACTCCGACTGTGGCAGTGAGTTCATCAATCACGACGTCGCCGGCTGGCTGCAGGCCCGCGACATCGCCCAGACCCGCTCGCGGCCCTACCAGAAGAACGACCAGGCCCACGTGGAGTCCAAGAACAACCACGTGGTGCGCAAACACGCCTTCCACTGGCGTTACGACACCCCGCAGGAGTTGGCGCTGCTCAACGAGTTGTGGGCGCTGGTGTCGCTGCGGCTGAACTTCTTCACCCCGACCAAAAAGCCCGTCGGCTACACCCGGACCGCCGATGGTCGCAAGAAACGGATCTACGACGCACCTGCCACCCCCTGGCAACGCCTACAAACATCCGGAGTGCTTGACGCCGAACGACTCTCGGCAGTGGCCGCACGTATCGAGGGCATCAACCCGGCCGATCTGACCCGCCAGATCACCGCCATCCAGATGCAGCTGCTCGACCTGGCCAAGACCAAGACCGAGGACCTCGCCGCCGCTCGTCATCTCGACCTGCAAGCATTGCAACCGTCAATCAACCGATTGGCCAAGTCGAAGTAGTGCAAGCCCCCCCATGCGCTCACACTTCGTGAGGCACCAGCCACTGCTTCGCGCTCACTTTTACGTGAGGCACCTCGGCGCTTTCACGCTTTTGCCAGGAACGGACGAAACCTTTGTTTATGAGGTCAGCAGACGACGCGCCGCCGTCGCGGGGCACCGTTCACCGACACCCTCCGGATGGCGTATTGTCTAGAGTTTTTCCAGCGCATCGAGCTCACGCGCTGATCCAGTTCCCGTGGAATCCGTAGGGGACTCGCCGCGGCAGCCGGATCCGCGCCACCGGTTGGCCGCCGAAGTCGGCGGCGTCGAGAATCACCAGATCGCTGCCGTTGCGCGACGCGTCGTAGACGTAGGTCAGATACCAGCCGCTGCTCTCGTCGGCCGGCCCGTCCGGGGCGGGCACGAAGACGGCCTCGCCCGGTCCACCGGCGCCCGAATCGGCGAAGCGGTGCTCCACGGCAGCGCCGGAGTTCAGGTCGTAGCGAACCAGCGCCGCGTCGGTGACCGCGACCGTGTAACGCGCCGGCAGGCCGGCCAGCCGGTCGTCGATGCGCGGAAACTCCACCGGGCGGTCGTCGAGCCGGCGCTCGGCCACGGTCCCGTCCGCCAGGTTCAGTCTCCACTCCCAGAGCGCGGCGCTGGCGCCGAACCCGCCGTTCTCGCGCCACAGTTCTGGGTACCGAACCGCCTGCAGCACAATGGAATTGCCGTCGACAAAGGCGTTGGCGACGTGGAACACGTAGCAGGGGTCGATCTCGAACCAGCGGATCTCACCGAAGGGATCGTCGCGGCGAAGCACACCCAGGCGGGCGCCGTAGTCGTCGTCCCAGCGGTAAGGCATGTCATCGGGGCGGTTGATGGCGATGTCGAGATTGAAGACGATCGGCAGGTCCATGAAGACGATGTGCTCTGAGGTCATCGCGAAGTCGTGCATCATCGTCAGCGCGGGCACCTCCACCGGCCTGTTCACCGTGAGGTTCCCGTCCGCGTCGGCGCGGTGATAGGTGACGTGCGGCTGGAAGAGGTTGCCGTAGCCGAAGAAGTGCAACTCCCCGGTGGTCGGACAGATCTTCGGATGCGCGGTCATCGCGTCGTTGAGCCGGCCGTCGAAGTCGTAGCAGCCGACGGTCTCCAGGTCGTTGGTGATCTGGTAGGGAAGCGAAGATTCCACCAGCGCAAGGGTTTTCCCGGCGTGGCTGATCAGGTGGGTGTTGGCCACCGAGGAGCGCAGGTTGCGGGTGCCGTCGGCGTTGTACAACGGGAACGGCTTCTCGAAGCTCTCGGTCCGCACCCAGCGGTTGCGATACCACTTCGCGGCGCCGCCCTCGATACGGACGCCGTGGATCATCCCGTCGCCGGCGAACCAGTGGGCGGTGGGCTGCCGCGGATTGGCGCCGTTACGCAGGTACCAGCCGTCGAGTTCGGCCGGAATGCTGCCGTCCACCTCCAGGTGGTACTCGGTCAGTTCGTCTTCGACCGGGGCGTAGTTGCCCAGGAGATGGAACGGACGGGCGTCGGGCAGATTGCCCACCTCGGCGGTGTCGGTCATGGGCCCTGCTTACACGTCGCGCCGGCTACACGTCCACCCAGTCCAGCGTCCGCTCGACGGCCTTGCGCCAGCCGGCGTAACCCTTGGTGCGCTGCTCGTCGGTCCACTGCGGCTTCCAGCGGCGGCTTTCGTGCCAGTTGGCCCGCAGGTCCTCGGGGTCGGACCAGTAGCCGACAGCCAACCCGGCGGCATAGGCCGCACCCAGTGCGGTCGTCTCGGGCACCTGGGGGCGCACCACGTCCACCCCGAGCACATCGGCCTGGATCTGCATGCACAGTTCGTTCAGGGTCACGCCGCCGTCGACCTTGAGAACCTCCAGGCGCACCCCGGAATCGGCGGCCATCGCGTCGACCACGTCACGGCTCTGGTAGCAGATCGCCTCGAGCGTGGCCCGCGCGATGTGGGCGTTGGAATTGAACCGGGACAGCCCGACGATGGCGCCGCGGGCGTCCGAGCGCCAGTAAGGGGCGAACAGGCCCGAGAACGCCGGCACGAAGTAGATGCCGCCGTTGTCCTCGACCTGGGCCGCCAGGTGTTCGCTGTCCGCCGCGCCGCTGATGATGCCGAGCTGATCGCGCAGCCACTGCACCGCCGAACCCGTCACCGCGATCGAACCCTCAAGGGCGTAAACGGGTTTCGCGTCGCCGAACTGATAGCAGACGGTGGTCAGCAGCCCGTTCTGGCTGCGGACGATCTTCTCTCCGGTGTTGAGCAGCAGGAAGTTTCCGGTTCCGTAGGTGTTCTTGGCCTCCCCGGGCTTGAGGCACACCTGACCCACCATGGCGGCCTGCTGGTCACCCAGGCTCGCGGTCACCGGGACCTCGCCGAGCATGGGGCCGTCCTTGAGGGTCAAACCGTAGGGCTGCGGGGAGGACGACGGCCGGATCGCCGGCAGCATGGCGCGCGGAATCCCGAAGAAGGACAACAGTTCGTCGTCCCAGTCGAGGGTCTCCAGGTTCATCAGCATGGTGCGGCTGGCGTTGGTGGGGTCGGTGATGTGCACCCCGCCGTGCGGTCCGCCGGTCATGTTCCACAGCACCCAGACGTCGGGGGTGCCGAACAGCGCCTCGCCGGCTTCGGCATCCTCACGCAGTCCGGGAACGTTCTCCAGCAGCCACTGCAACTTGCCGCCGGAGAAGTAGGTCGCCGGCGGCAGGCCCGCCTTGCGCCGGATGACGTCGCCGCGGCCGTCGCGGTCCAGCGCGGCGGCGATCTGGTCGGTCCGGGTGTCCTGCCAGACGATCGCGTTGTGGTAGGGCTGCCCGGTCTTGCGGTGCCACACGATGGTCGTCTCGCGCTGGTTGGTGATGCCCAGCGCGGCGATGTCGGAGGCGGTCAGGCCGGTGTTGTTCAGCGCCGACGTCACCACGGTCTGGGTGGTTCCCCAGATCTCCGTCGGGTTGTGCTCGACCCACCCGGCCCTCGGCAGGATCTGGGCGTGCTCGAGTTGATGACGGCCGACCTCCAGGCCGTTGTGATCGAAGATCATGCAGCGGGTACTAGTGGTGCCCTGGTCAATGGAAGCGACGAAGTCGGCCACGGTGCTCCTTGATGCCGGTCAGGGGTGCGAACTGTGCTGGGAGTCTGCCACCGTCCATGCTGGTGTACATGGGCTCTGTGAATTCTGCTTCCGACGTCTCCCTGGCGGCCATGCCGCGCGGCGGTCCGGGCGCCTCATGCCTGGACCGGCTGCTGCAGACCGATCGGCTCGAGTATCTCGATCGCCATGACGTCGACCCCGCGATCAAGTCGAGCGTGATCGCGGCACTCAATCGGGCCGGGGAGTTGTTCGGCGACCATGATCGCAACGCCCGCTTGGTGCTCGACGAGGTCGCCGACGTGGCCGATCCGCGGATCCTCGAGCTCGGCGCCGGGCACGGCGCGTTGTCCCGCCGGCTGCTCGCCGAGCACCCCTCGGCGCGGATCACGGTGTCCGACATCAGCCCCGAGTCGGTCGCGGCACTGGCGGCGTCGGACCTCGGCCGCAATCCGCGTGCAGAGGTGCGGACCGTCGACGCCACCGCCATCGACGCGCCCGATGGATCGTTCGACCTGGCGGTGTTCGCGCTGTCGTTCCATCACCTGCCGCCCCCGCAGGCGGTCCGGGTGCTCACCGAGGCGACGCGGGTGGCGGACCGTTTCGTCATCGTCGATCTGGCCCGGCCACCCGCGCCGCTGCACCTCATCAGGCTGGCCACCATGGTGCCGCTGGTGCCGCTGTGGCCCTTCGCCCACGACGGGCTGATCAGTTCGCTTCGCACCTACAGTCCCTCGGCGTTCCGGGAACTCGCCCGGCACGCCGGCGTCGACGTCGACGTGCGGCGCGCCGGGTTCGGCCCGCAGGTGGTGATCGCCCGCCGGCGGCGCTGACATCCGCCGTTTGCTTGCAGCGAGGCTGCCGAGCGGGTTGCATCGTCATCGTGGGTGAAGAGGTCCAGCACGCCAGCTACAGCCGCGCGCACCGCCAGCAATACCGGCAGAAGGTTCTCGCGTGCCTCGACGTCTTCGAGACGATGCTGGCAGAGTCGAACTTCGAATTCGATCATCCGCTGACCGGCATGGAGATCGAGTGCAACCTCGTCAACTCCGACTATCAGCCTGCGATGTCCAATCAGGAAGTCCTGGCCGCCATCGCCGATCCGGCGTACCAAACCGAATTGGGCGCCTACAACATCGAATTCAACGTCCCGCCGCGTCCGCTGCCCGGACGGACCGCGCTGGAACTGGAGCGCGAAGTGCGCGCCAGCCTCAACGCGGCGGAGATCAAGGCGAGCACCGACGGCGCGCACATCGTGATGATCGGCATCCTGCCCACGCTCATGCCCGAGCACCTGGCGGGCAGCTGGATGAGCCCGTCGATGCGGTATCAGGCGCTCAACGACTCCATCTTCACCGCTCGCGGCGAGGACATCCTCATCGACATCACCGGCGCCGAACGGCTCAGCATCCACGCGGAATCCATTGCGCCGGAATCGGCCTGCACCAGCATGCAGTTGCACCTGCAGGTCTCCCCGGCCGACTTCGCCAACAACTGGAACGCCGCCCAGGTGATCGCCGCGCCGCAGCTGGCGCTCGGCGCCAACTCGCCGTACTTCTTCGGCCACCAGCTGTGGGCCGAGACCCGCATCGAGTTGTTCGCACAGGCCACCGACACCCGGCCCGAGGAGCTGAAGTCACAGGGCGTGCGGCCGCGAGTGTGGTTCGGGGAGCGCTGGATCACGTCGATCTTCGACCTCTTCGAGGAGAACGTCCGCTACTTCCCGACACTGCTGCCCGAGATCTCGGAGGAGGATCCCGCCGCCGAACTCGCCGCCGGCCGCACCCCGCGGTTGTCCGAGCTGCGCCTGCACAACGGCACCGTCTACCGGTGGAACCGGCCGGTGTACGACGTCGTCAAGGGCCGTCCGCACGTCCGGGTCGAGAACCGGGTGCTACCGGCCGGGCCGACGGTGGTCGACATGATGGCCAATGCGGCGTTCTACTACGGGCTGCTGCGCACCATCTCCGAGGAGGACCGACCTCTGTGGACGAAGATGAGTTTCGCTGCGGCACATGACAATTTCGTCGAGGCCGCCCGCCGGGGAATGGGCGCCACCCTGTACTGGCCGGGCATCGGCCAGGTGACTCCCGACGAATTGGTGCTGCGGTATCTGCTGCCGATGGCCGACGAGGGCCTGCGCCGCTGGAAGGTGGCCGCCGACGTGCGGGACCGCTACCTCGGCGTCATCGAGGGACGCGCCAAGACGGGTCGCAACGGTGCGGTGTGGCAGGTCGCCACGGTGGACAGACTGGAGGCACGCGGGCTGGACCGCCCGAAGGCGCTGGCCGAAATGCTGCGCATCTATTGCGATCTCATGCACAGCAACGAGCCGGTACACACCTGGGATTAGTCGGGCAATCGGGCCCAGCCCGATGACGATGCGGAGCACAGCTACGAGGAGGAGTCGGACAATCGGACCCAGCCCGATGACGATGCGGAGCACAGCGACGAGGAGGAGTCGGGCAATCGGGCCCAGTCACCCGCCCGCAGGTACGTTGGTCGGTATGGCCTCCGACATCATGGACTGGGACGACGCCTACCGGCAGGAGGCCGGATTCGACGGCCCGCCGCCCTGGAACATCGGCGAACCGCAGCCGGAACTCGCCGCCCTGTTGAGCACGGTTCAGGGCGACGTGCTGGACGCCGGGTGCGGCCACGCCGAGTTGGCCCTGGCCGTGGCCGAACGGGGACACACCGTGGTAGGCATCGATCTCGCGCCGACGGCGGTGGCCGCCGCGAGTGCGGCAGCCGCGGAGCGTGGCCTGGATAACGCCACCTTCGTCTGCGACGACATCACCTCGTTCACCGGCTATGACGGCCGGTTCGGGACGATCTTCGACAGCACGCTGTTCCACTCACTGCCCGTCGAGGGCCGCGAAGGCTATCTGACATCGATCCACCGCGCCGCTGCGCCGGGAGCGCGCTACCACGTGCTGGTGTTCGCCGTAGGCGCCTTCCCGCCTGACCTGGAGACAAAACCGCATGAGGTGTCCGAGCCGGAACTGCGCGAGGCCGTCGGCCGGCACTTCACCATCGACGAGGTGCGGCCGGCGTGGATCCACGTCAACACCCCCGACGGCATGCCCGTCGCACCGGGTGCGCCCCGCGACGACAAGGGCCGGCCGATGATGGCCGCTTACCTGCTCAGCGCGCACAAGGACGGCTGAACCGCCGCGCGCGCTACGTTTTTCAGGCTCAGAGCACCTTGGTCAGGATCGTGGACTCCACGTTCCCACGGGTGGCCTTGGAGTACGGGCACACCTGGTTGGCCTTCTGCATCAGATCCTCGGCCTGGGCCTGCTCGAGGCCGGGCAGGTAACCGATGATCTCCGTCGTGAGCCCGTAGCTGGTCTCGTGCTTGCCGATGCCGACCCGGACGGTGACGCCGGTGGCGTCGTCGAGCTGCACGCCGCTGCTCTTGGCCACCAGGCGCAGCGCCCCCAGGAAGCAGGCGGCGTAGCCGGCGGAGAACAACAGTTCGGGATTGACCCCCTCACCGCTGCCGCCCATCTCCTTCGGTGGGCGGGTGTCGAGGTCGAGTCTTCCGTCCGAGGACTTCACGTGGCCGTCACGGCCACCTCCGGTGGCGGTTGATTCTGCGGTGTAGATGGCGTCGATGCTCATGGTTCGATCATGCCCCCTGCACCGGGCGTCTCACACCACCTGCACTACTGAACCTTGTAGATCCAGATCGAGTTCGACGTCAGCTCACCCTTGTCGGTCCAGCGGTACTTGCGCGCCAATCCCTGCCCGTCGTAGTTCTTGACGAAGTCGAGCAGCGCCGGGCGGGTGACCGCGCCGGAGTCGACTCCCCTGAGCAGAATCGTTGCGGCGTCGTAGGCCTCGACGCTGTAGGTTCCGGGAGCCTGCCCGAACTCCTCGGCGTAGGTGGCGGCGAAGCTACCGACCGCGGGCCCGCACGGGCAGGAGATGATGGCGTTCTTGGCGCTCTGGCCACCGGCCTGGACGAACTGAGGGTCCTTCAGTCCGTCGGGACCGACGAACAACCCGGTGTACCCGGCATCCCGTAGCTGACTCACCAGCAGCGCACCTTCGGTGTAATAGGCCGCGTAGACGACCGCGTCCGGCGACGTGCCCATGATCTGGGCTACGGCATCGGAGAAGTCCTTCTCGCCCTTCTTGATCGAGAGGGCGCAGCCCGGCACGACGATCGGTCCCAGGGTATCGACGACAGCACGGACCTGGCCCCGGCCCGCGTCGGTGCCGTCGTCGACCACGCAGACCTTCTTCACGCCGAGAGTATTCTTGATGTAGTTCGCCAGGGAAGGGCTCTGCACGCTGTCATTCGGGAGCCCCCGGAAGAACGTCGCCCAACCGCGTTGGGAGAGATCACTATTGGTCGCCGACGGAGTGATCGCGACCAGGCCGGCCTGATTGAAGATGGTCCCAGTCGCCTTGGTCTCGCCCGACCACGTCGGGCCGATCAGACCGACGATCGATGAGTCGTCGACGATCTGCGGGGCGATCGCCGCCGCTTTCTGCGGCTCGCCCCCGGTGTCGAATGCCCGTAACTTGACCTGGCAGCCGGGGTTTGTGGCGTTGTGCTGTTCGACAGCCAGTTGCGCGCCGTTCTCGACGTTACGACCGAATGGGGCGTCGGGGCCACTGAATGGCCCGGCGATGGCGAGTGAGACCGGCGGGCAGGTCGCATTACCGTCTCCGCGCGGATCGGCGGGAGCGCCCGCACTTGCCTGCTTGACTTCAACGCCGTTCTGGTCGACCGGCGCCAGGGCAACGATCTTCAGATCGCCCGCCTCTTTCGCCTTCGCCCCTTCCGGTTGCGACTGGGAACAACCTGCCAGCGCCAGCACTGCGGCCGCGGCGGCGAGCAGAATTCGGTGCGGGTGAGCTGCCACGCGTCTCTCCTCTCGCCGGGTGCGTTCGCAGAGACACTACTGCGAGGCGGCCGCGGCGAACCCGAGTCGGCGATTCGGGCTGCACCGCCGCCGCGGGCACGCTATGAATCAGGCATGCCAACACCCGGAGTCAATCTCACCGCGCGCGAAGCCCAGCTGATCGAGGAGACCAAACCCGCCGCGATGGCCCACCTGGATGCCGACCAGTTGATCGAGTTGCACACCCGGGTGCGCCGGGCCCGCGACAAATACGTCGGCCTCTACCGCCGCCGCGGCGCGGCCAAGGTTCGCGCCAAGGGTGCGCGCGGGGTGGCCGCCGAGGCCAACGAGCGCGGCTGGGCCAAAGCCGAGGTCTTCGAGGAGGCCCTGGCCCGGGTGAGCCGGCAGCTGGCCGCCGCCGCGCAACGCAACGCCCGTGACCTCAAGCAGGAGCGACTGGCCCAGGCGCGCAAGGAAACACCCGTCGCCGCCTCCGGCCGCACCCCGGCCACGACCACGACGCGCGGCCAGGCCGCACAGCCCCGCAAGACACCCGCACGGGTGAAGTTCGAGGCGTCGACGAAGGCGGCCGGCGCCCGGCGGCAGGCCAAGCGCGACAGCCGCTGAGTCAGCGCGGCATTGGCGCCGCCGTCTATCAAAACGGTGTGTACTTCGCGAATCATGGTTCGCTCTTCGCTAGCCTGAGGTGACCGTTCACCAACAGCGAGAGGAGCGGGGCGTTGAGCAGAGTCCTCCTGACGGCAGTCGCCGGCGCGGTGGCCGTCATTGCCGCTGCCGGCACGGCGTCCGCCGACCCGCCTCGGTGCGGTGAACGCGGTGGGGCTCACATCTGTCAGAAGCCAGGCCACGTGTCCTTGCATTCCGAACCGCCGACCTACGGTGGCATGCCCTCGGCGCGCGGACTGTTCGATCCCAGTTGGATGCCGGGATTCGGCCGGCTTGCCGGAGTGAGTCCCCCGTCCCGCTGACCGGTCCGCTCAGCCCGCGAGCAACTCGGCGATCTGAATGGTGTTGAGGGCAGCGCCCTTTCGCAGATTGTCCCCGGAGACGAACAGCGCCAGGCCGCGGCCGTCCGGCACCCCGGGATCCTGACGGATCCGGCCCACCAGCGAGTCGTCCCCGCCGGCCGCATCTAACGGAGTGGGCACGTCCACCAGCGTGACACCGGGTGCGACGGCCAGCAGTTCGCGAGCCTGCGCTGGCGAGAGCGGCCGGGCGAACTCGGCGTTGATCGACAGCGAGTGCCCGGTGAAGACCGGCACCCGCACGCAGGTGCCGCTGACCGCCAGGTCCGGGATACCCAGGATCTTGCGGCTCTCGTTGCGCAGCTTCTGATCCTCGTCGGTCTCCCCCGACCCGTCGTCGACCAGCGAACCCGCCAGCGGGATGACGTTGAATCCGATCGGTGCCACGTACTTGCTCGGCGCCGGGAACTCCAGCGAGCCACCGTCGTGCACGAGGCTCTCGATACCGTGGATGACCGCGCGGGCCTGGGTGGCCAGTTCCTCCACACCGGCGATCCCACTGCCCGACACCGCCTGGTAGGTCGAGGCGATCATCCGCACCAGGCCCGCCTCGTCGTGCAGCGGTTTGAGCACCGGCATGGCCGCCATCGTTGTGCAGTTCGGGTTGGCGATGATGCCCTTGGGCAACGCCTTACCGCGGACGTCGCGGTCGAAATTCACCTCGCTGACCACCAGCGGAACGTCCGGGTCCTTGCGCCAGGCCGACGAGTTGTCGATCACGGTGACACCGGCGGCGGCGAACCGCGGGGCCTGGACCCGCGACATCGTCGCACCGGCGGAGAACAGCGCGATGTCCAGGCCGGTCGGGTCCGCGGTCTCGGCGTCCTCCACCTCGATCTCCTGGCCGCGGAAGCTCAGTTTCTTGCCCGCCGAACGGGAGGACGCGAAGAATCGAACGCTGGTGGCCGGAAATGTGCGCTCTTCCAACAGTTTTCGCATGACGATGCCCACCTGACCGGTGGCGCCGACGACTCCGATGGCGACCATGACTAGCGCCCCGTCCCCGCGTAGACGACTGCCTCTTCGTCGCCGCCGAGGCCGAACGCCTCGTGCAGCGCGGAGACGGCCTTGTCGAGCTCGGAGTCCTTGATCAGCACCGAGATCCGGATCTCGGAGGTCGAGATGAGGTCGATGTTGATGCCGACGCGGGCCAGCGCCTCGCAGAAGGTGGCCGTCACGCCCGGATGGCTGCGCATACCCGCACCGACCAGCGACACCTTGCCGATGTGGTCGTCGTAGAGCACGTTGGTGAAACCGATCTCACCCTGCAGCAAGGTCAGCTTCTCCACCGCGGTCGGCGCGGAGTCCCGCGAGCAGGTGAAGGTGATGTCGGTCTTGCCGTCCTCCACCTTGGAGATGTTCTGCAGCACCATGTCGATGTTGACGTCGGCGTCGGCGACGGCGCGAAAGACCTTGGCGGCGTAGCCCGGAACGTCGGGCACGCCGACGACGGTGACCTTCGACTCGCTGCGGTCGTGGGCAACTCCGGTCAGGATGGCGTCTTCCATGGGCGTGTCCTCAATTGATCCGGTGACGATCGTGCCGGGCTTGTCGGAGTACGACGAACGGACATGAATCGGAACGTGGTAGCGGCGGGCGTATTCCACACAGCGCAGCATCAGCACCTTCGCGCCGCACGCCGCCATCTCGAGCATCTCCTCGAACGTGACGGTGTCCAGCCGCCGCGCATTCGGCACGATGCGCGGGTCGGCGGTGAAGATCCCGTCGACGTCGGTGTAGATCTCGCAGACGTCGGCCTTCAGCGCGGCGGCAAGGGCGACGGCGGTGGTGTCCGACCCGCCGCGGCCGAGCGTGGTGACGTCCTTGCTGTCCTGGCTCACGCCCTGGAAGCCCGCGACGAGAACAATCTGGCCCTCATCCAGCGCGGCCCGCAGCCGCCCCGGTGTGACGTCGATGATCTTGGCGTTGCCATGGGTTCCGGTGGTGATGACGCCGGCCTGCGACCCGGTGAACGAGCGGGCGTTCGCGCCGAGGGATTCGATGGCCATGGCGACCAGGGCGTTGGAGATCCGCTCGCCGGCGGTCAGCAGCATGTCGAGTTCGCGGGGCGGCGGGGCCGGGCAGACCTGGCTGGCGAGGTCGAGCAGTTCGTCGGTGGTGTCACCCATCGCCGAGACCACCACGACGACGTCGTTGCCGGCCTTCTTGGTCTCGACGATGCGCTCGGCGACCCGGCGGATCCGTTCGGCGTCGGCCACCGATGATCCGCCGTACTTCTGCACGACGAGCGCCACTGTCCCACCTTCCGGGGTTTGGGTTGCCTTCAAGGATAAGGGTCGGGGAGTAACGTCCGGACGATGCCTGACCAGCCCGCCGACCGGCTCGCCCAGACCAGTGTCCCGATCCATCCACCGATCGCCCACCGCTGGAGCCCCCGGGCCTTCGATCCGCAGGCGCAGGTGAGCGCCCAGGAAATCACCGCGCTGCTGGAGGCCGCACGGTGGGCCGCGACCTGGGGCGGTCGCCAGCCCGTGCGGTTCTTCGTGGGTCGGCGCGGTGAGCCGACATATGCAACGCTGTCCGGCCTGCTCAACCGCGGCAACGCCTACGCCACCCACGCAGGCGCGTTGATCCTGGTCTGCGCGGACGAGGGCGACGACCAGAACACCGCGCTGTACAGCGCCGTCGACGCCGGTGCGGCCGAGGCGAATCTGATCACCGAGGCGGTGTCGCGCGGCCTGATCTGCCATCCGATGGCCGGCTTCGACGTCGACGGTGCCCGGGCGGCATTTTCGATCCCTGAGCAAGTCCGCCCGCTGATGGTGATCGCCATCGGCGACCTGGCCGACTACACGACCGCCGCCCCCGAGATCGCCGAACGGGACCACAAGCCGCGCACCCGCCGCCCGCTGGAAGAAATCGCGTTCAGCGGCACCTGGGGACGGGCCTGGACAGGCTGATCACAGGGCCTCTACGTCACGGGAAGGCCGTCGCGCCGCGGCGAATCCGCCGCCGCACCACCCGACTGAGCGGTATCGACGAGAACCAAGGTGGCCTGATCCGGGGTGATCGGCGGAGCGTGATCACGCCCCCGCGGCCGGTCGATCGGGGTGGGGCGCCGCAGTCGGCGACTATGTCCTGGGGAGACAACGGGAGTACAGTGAGGAACGTGCAGCGGGTGCTCCTTCTCGGACGCCGCGGCGGGGCCTAGTCCAGACCGGCTTCCCGTCGCGGGTGTTTCGCGATGCGCCGGTCTGAAGTTCCCCTTCAATCTCCCGGAGCGAACATCGTGAACACCCATTCATCAGAAACGTCGGTCGACGCCTACGTATCGGCCCGCACCATCAAGACCCCCGACGGTGGCCGCTGGGCCGGTCAGCCGTCGTGGAACACCCAGCGCAACTCCGCCATGCCGGTGCACCGCTACCGGCCCTTCGCCCTCGAGGTGGAGCACATCACGCTGCCGGATCGCACCTGGCCGGACAGGGTGATCGAGCACGCCCCCGGCTGGTGCGCGGTGGACCTGCGCGACGGCAACCAGGCCCTGATCGACCCGATGAGCCCGGCCCGCAAGCGTCGCATGTTCGAGCTGCTGGTGCGGATGGGTTACAAGGAGATCGAGGTCGGCTTCCCGTCGGCCAGCCAGACCGACTTCGACTTCGTCCGCGAGATCATCGAGCAGGGCGCCATTCCCGACGACGTCACCATCCAGGTGCTGACCCAGTGCCGCGACGAACTGATCGAGCGGACCTTCCAGGCCTGCCACGGCGCCCCCAACGTCATCGTGCACTTCTACAACTCGACCTCGATCCTGCAGCGGCGCGTGGTGTTCCGCGCCAACCGCGACGAGGTCAAGGAGATCGCCGTCCACGGCGCGCGAAAGTGCTTGGAGCAACAGGCGAAACACCCCGGCACGCGGTGGCGTTACGAGTACTCCCCGGAGTCCTATACCGGCACCGAACTGGTCTACGCCAAGGAGGTGTGCGATGCCGTCGCCGACGTCCTCCAGCCCACCCAGGACTGGCCGCTGATCGTCAACCTGCCGGCCACCGTGGAGATGGCGACGCCCAACGTCTATGCCGACTCCATCGAGTGGATGAGCCGCAACCTGAACCGGCGCGAATCGATCATCCTGAGCCTGCATCCGCACAACGACCGCGGAACCGCCGTCGCCGCAGCCGAATTGGGCTACCAGGCCGGCGCCGACCGCATCGAGGGCTGCCTGTTCGGCAACGGTGAGCGCACCGGCAACGTCTGCCTGGTGACGCTGGGACTGAACCTGTTCTCCCGCGGCGTGGACCCGCAGATCGACTTCTCCAACATCGACGAGATCCGCCGCACCGTCGAGCACTGCAACCAGCTGCCCGTGCACGAGCGCCATCCCTACGGCGGCGACCTGGTGTACACGGCGTTCTCCGGCAGCCACCAGGACGCGATCAACAAGGGCCTGGACGCCATGAAGATCGCCGCCGACGAGGCCGACGCCGACGTCGAGGACATCCTGTGGCAGGTGCCGTACCTGCCGATCGACCCCAAGGACGTCGGCCGCACCTACGAGGCCGTGATCCGGGTGAACTCGCAGTCCGGCAAGGGCGGGGTGGCCTACATCATGAAGGCCGACCACGGCCTGGTGCTGCCGCGCCGCCTGCAGATCGAGTTCAGCCAGGTGATCCAGAAGATCACCGACGGCGAGGGCGGCGAGGTGTCCAGCAAGGAGATGTGGGACGCCTTCGCCGACGAATACCTGGCGCCGGTCCGGCCGCTGGAGCGGATCAGGCAGCGGGTCATCGGCTCGGAGACCGACGGCGGCACCGACGTCATCGAGGCGGTGGTGAAGCTCGACGGTGTCGAGACCGCGATCCGCGGTGAGGGCAACGGGCCGCTGGCCGCGTTCGTCGACGCCCTGGGCACCGTCGGCATCGACGTGCACGTGCTGGACTACTCCGAGCACGCCATGTCGGCCGGCGAGGAGGCGGCGGCCGCGGCCTACGTCGAAGCCTCGGTCGACGGCCGGACGGTCTGGGGCGTCGGCATCGCCACGTCGATCACCACCGCCTCGCTGCGCGCGGTGGTCTCGGCCGTGAACAGGGCGGCTCGGCTGGGCTGAGCGCCGTCAGTCCGCGAGCTCGGTCCTGATGTCGACCTCCGAGGTCAGCGTGCGGTGCACCGGGCACTTATCGGCGATCTCCAGCAGCCGTTGTGCCGCCGTCTCGTCCAGATCCCCCGCCAGGCGGATCCGCCGTTCGATGCGGTCGACCTGCCCCTGGGCGGTCTCACAGGTTTCGCAGTCCGCGGCGTGAATCCTGAAGTGCCGCAGCGATACCGAGACGCCGTCGAGCGCCAGCCCCTTGCGTTCGGCGTACAGCCGCAAGGTCATGGCGGTGCATGAACCCAGGGCGGCCAGCAGCAGATCGTACGGCGACGGCCCGGTGTCCAGGCCGCCGACGTCGATGGGTTCGTCGGCCAGCAGGCGATGGTTGCCGGCGGTCACGACCTGCTGGAAGGTTCCGACTCCGGTCTCGGTGACGGTCACCTGTTCGGTCTGGTCGTCCTGCGCCCGGCCGACGGGTTCGGTGAGATACCGCTGCGACCATGCGGCGATCACCTCGCCGGCATAGCGGGCGTCGCGGCGGCGGGACAGCAGGTGGTCGGCATCGTCGAGGGAGACGAAACTCTTCGGATGCCGGGCGGCGGCGAAGATTTCCGCGGCGTCATCGATCGAGACGGTCTGGTCGGTGGGTGCGTGCAGCACCAGCAGGGCCCTGCGCAGTCCGGCGACGTCGCTGAGCAGGCACTGCTCGGCGATGTCGTCGAGGAACCCCTGCCGGATCCGGAACACCCGGCCGTCCAGTTCGACCTCGCCTTCGCCGCGGGAACGGATCTCCTCGATCCGGTCGCCGAACAGGTTGGCCACATGGCCGGGGTCGGCGGGAGCGCCGATGGTCGCGACGGCCCTCGCCTCGGGGATGCGGGCCGCCGCGGCCAGCACCGCGGCACCGCCGAGGCTGTGCCCGATCAGCAGGCCGGGCGCCCGGTGGGTGGACCGGAGACGGTCGGCAGCTGCGACGAGATCGTCGACGTTTGACGAGAAGTCGGTGTTGGCGAACTCCCCCTCGCTCGAACCCAGCCCGGTGAAATCGAAACGGAAGACGGCGATTCCGCGAACCACGAGGGCCTCGGCGATCCACCGCGCGGCACGGCTGTCCTTGCTGCAGGTGAAGCAGTGCGCGAAGAGTGCGACATCGCGAGGCTCCCCGGACGGCAGCTGGAGCACCCCGGTGAGCAGGTGACCCTCGGGGTTGGGGAAGTCGAACCGTTCGGTTCTCATGTCGTTTTCCAGGCTAGAACAGCGCGAACTGCTGACCCCGGGCAACGGGCTGCTCGAACTGGTCGATCCCGATTCCGCCGGCGACGGATCCGACGCTGCGCATGAACTGTTCGTCGGAAACGGTCGGCACGCCGAGTTCCCGTGCCTGGAATCCCTTGCCCTGCACAGGCAGCGCTTCATTGCAGATCACCAGGGAGGTATCGGGATCGACCGCGTCGGAGTACGCCAGGCCGGCGTGGATGATCCGCTCGACCAGTTCCTCGTGGGTGCGTTTGACCTCCGCCGACAGCGCCACCCGCATGCCCTGGACCAGTGGGCCGCCGCCTTCGTAGCGGCCAGGGTTGAGGTACGGGCACGGCATCCGGGAGGCCAGCATCTTCAGCGGCCGCAGTTCCTCGTGGGTGACCGCGCCGTTGGGCCAGCGGCGCCGGCCCACCGGCCGCACCGGAAGCCACACACCGCGCTCCCGTGCCCGCCGCAGCGCAGGAATGAGCACCCGGGAGAGCACGAGTGCGTCGTCGAACGCGTCGTGGGCGCGGGTTTGCGGGATATCCCAGTGCCGGGCAAGGGATTCCAGCCGGAGGTTCTCCAGCCCGAGGTCCAGGCGGCGGCTCAACTCCACCGTGCACATGACGGTGTCGACCGGAAGCGCGGTGCCGGCCAGTTCCGCCTCGGCGGCGAGGAAGGAGTAATCGAAGCCGACGTTATGGGCCACCAGGGTGCGGCCGTGCATGAGGTCGGCGAGGTCCCCGGCGATGTCGGCGAAGGACGGCTGGTCCTCGAGCATCTCGGCGGTGATGCCGTGCACGTGCGTCGGTCCGGGGTCCACCCCGGGATTGAGCAGGCTCACCACGGAGTGTTCGACGTTGCCGTCCGGGTCGAGTGCCAACGCCGCGATGCTCAGCACCCGGGCCTGCCTGGGATGGAAGCCGGAGGTCTCGACGTCGACGACAACCCACCCGTCGTCCGCCTCGCCGGCCGGCCGGCCCCAGGTGTGGCTCACATGGTCAGGATGGCACGCGCCCCCGACAGCGTCCGGCACATCGGTGTCCGTGTCGAGTGGCGTCCGCGTCGAGCGGTGGCCGGCGGACGCCGAATACACTCACCGGCGATGACGTCCACGAAGCCGCGAATGACCCTGCGTGGGCGCTCTGCGCTCGCTCTGGGGTCGGCTGCCCGCTGGGCGTCCCGCGTGACCGGGCGCGGCGCCGGCGCGATGATCGGCGGCCTGGTCGCGATGACGCTGGATCCGAGCGTGCTGCGCCAACTCGGCCTCGGGCGGCGTACGGCCGTGGTGACCGGGACGAACGGCAAGTCGACCACCACGCGCATGGTGGCCGCCGCGCTGAGGACCATGGGGTCGGGGGAGGCGCCAGGCCGCCGACATCAGACAGGGGAGGCGCCGGGCCGCCGATATCAGACGGTGGCGACCAACGCTGAGGGCGCCAACATGGACGCGGGTCTGGTGGCCGCACTGGCCGCCGACCGGGACGCCCGCCTGGCCGCCCTCGAGGTCGACGAGATGCACGTCCCGCACGTCTCCGACGCGGTGAACCCGGCGGTGATCGTGCTGCTGAATCTCTCCCGCGACCAACTGGACCGGGTGGGTGAGATCAACCACATCGAACGGACGTTGCGTACCGGCCTGGCCCGTCATCCGGATGCCGTCGTCGTCGCCAATTGCGATGACGTGCTGATGACCTCGGCGGCCTACGACTGCCCGAACGTGGTGTGGGTCGCGGCCGGCGGCGGTTGGGCCAACGACTCGGTGAGCTGCCCGCGTAGCGGCGAGGTCATCGTCCGCGAGGGCGCAGACTGGCATTCCACCGGAACGGATTTCGCGCGGCCGGCGCCCCAGTGGTGGTACGACGACGAGAAGCTTTATGGCCCAGACGGTTTCGCCGCCCCCATGCGCCTGGCGCTGCCCGGTGCGGTGAACCGTGGAAATGCCGCGCAGGCCGTCGCGGCTGCGGTGGCGATGGGCGCCGATCCGGCCGCGGCGGTGGCGGCGGTGTCGGCGGTCGACGAGGTGGCGGGCCGCTATCGGACGGTGCGGATCGGCTCGCACAGCGCACGTCTGCTGCTGGCCAAGAATCCGGCCGGCTGGCAGGAAGCGCTGTCGATGGTGGAAAAATCCGCTGCGGGAGTGGTCATTTCGGTCAACGGCCAGGTGCCGGACGGTGAGGACCTGTCCTGGCTGTGGGACGTCCGCTTCGAACATTTCGAGGGTACATCGGTGGTCGCCGCGGGGGAGCGCGGAACTGATCTGGCCGTGCGGCTGGGGTACGCGGGCGTCGCGCACACGCTGGTGCACGACACCGTCGCCGCGATCGCATCCTGTCCGCCTGGTCACGTCGAGGTCGTCGCCAACTACACGGCCTTCCTGCAGTTGCAGCGGGCCCTGGAGAGGGCCGCCGGCGGGCAGGCGCGCAGCGACTCTGGGAATCAGCGATGACCGAGGCGGTGCGGATCGGCCTGGTGCTGCCCGACGTGATGGGCACCTACGGCGACGGCGGTAACGCCGTCGTGCTCCGACAGCGTTTGCGGCTGCGGGGAATTCCCGCCGAGATCGTCGAGATCACCCTGGCGGAGCCGGTTCCGGACTCCCTTGACCTCTACACCCTCGGCGGCGCGGAAGATTACGCCCAGCGGCTGGCCACCCGGCATCTGCTGCAGCATCCCGGCCTTCAGCGTGCGGCGGCGCGTGGGGCCCCGGTGCTGGCCATCTGTGCGGCCATTCAGGTGCTGGGCCACTGGTATGAGACCTCAGCCGGCGAGCGCGTCGACGGCGTGGGTCTGCTGGACGTCACCACCTCACCCCAGCCGGAGCGCACCATCGGGGAGGTGGTCTCCACTCCCCTGATCGACGGCCTGTCCGAGCCGCTCACCGGGTTCGAAAACCACCGGGGCGGAACCATTCTCGGGCCTGACGCCCGACCCTTGGCCGCGGTCGTCAAGGGTGCGGGAAACCGGCTCGGCGACGGTGTCGACGGCGCCGTGCAGGGCAGCGTGTTCGCCACCTACCTGCACGGGCCGTGCCTGGCCCGCAACCCGCAGTTCGCCGATCTGCTGCTGTCCAAGGTGGTGGGCCCGTTGCCGCCGCTGGACCTGCCTGAGGTCGAACAGCTGCGACGCGAGCGGCTGGTCGCACCGCGCCGGGTTTAGGCCTGTGCCCTCCCGCCCAAACCGACATTACGCAGCGAAAGTCCTAGAGAACGGCGCCATTTCGTCGATCTCGAGGCCACCGCGCCCCTCAAATGCCTCCCGCACGCGAGCCAGAATCTCTGCCGGCCGATCTTCCGCGATTACACGGATGACCTCCCAACCGAGACTCGCCAACAGCGGAAGACGCCTCAGGTCCTTGACGTATTGCCTGCGATCGATCCTGTGCTGATCGCCGTCGTACTCCACAGCGAGTTTGATCTTTCGCCAGCCCATATCGAGGAAAGCGGTGGGAAAGTCGCCGTCGAGGATGGGAATCTGGGTCTGAGGCACCGGTAGTCCTCCGTCGATGAGTAGCAACCGGAGCCAGCTCTCTTTCGGCGAAGCCGACCCTGCGTCGACCAGCGGGAGCAAGTCCCGGAGTTGCCGGGCACCTCGGACCGCACCGTAACGTCGCAGCAACGACTCGACGTCGCAGACGTCGAAGTGCTTAGCCCGAAGAAGAGCATCGAGCCGCGCCATCGCCGTCGAGCGGTTCAGATGCCGTCCCATGTCGAACGCGGTGCGCGCAGGGTTTGTGATCGGCAATTCGCCCCATCGATCGATCTCATCTTCAGCGAGCCGGTCCATACGAACGATGAGACCGCTCTGCCGTCGTTTCTCCTGGACGAGAACTTCGATCATTTCATGGTGGTCGACCCATTCGGCGCCATGGAGCGCCGAGGCTGCGACTCCACCTATAACACCCGTGCGGTTGGTGGTAAGCCATGCGCCGAAAGCCCGGTCCGCCAAGGAGAGCGTCGCGTTCTTGGGGACATAGACACCACGAAAGACCGAGCGGTACCAACGACGGAGTTCGTGCCGGCTAAGACCGTCACGCAAAGCTTCTCGACCCAGGAAGACCTCAACCATGCCGAGTGATCATGCCGACGGGGTCCGACAGCCCACCGAGATCGACGAAATGGCGAAGATCTCTCGGACTTTTCCGCCCGTTTGTTGGTTTGGGCGGGAAGGGCCCGGGACCTAGACCATCGCGCGGCGCCCGGACAGGGCGCGGCCGAGCGTCAGCTCGTCGGCGAACTCGAGGTCGCCGCCCATCGGCAGGCCCGAGGCGATGCGGCTGACCGTCAGGCCCGGGATGTCGCGCAGGATGCGGACCAGGTAGGTGGCGGTGGCCTCGCCCTCGGTGTTCGGGTCGGTCGCGATGATCACCTCGGTGATGTCCACGCCGTCGACCCGTTCACCGATCCTGTTGAGCAGCTGGCGAATTCGCAGCTGATCGGGTCCGATGCCGGATAGCGGATCCAGCGCGCCACCGAGCACGTGGTAGCGGCCGCGGAACTCCCGGGTGCGTTCGACGGCCTGGACGTCCTTGGGTTCCTCGACGACGCACACCATCGACCCGTCTCGCCGTGCGTCGCCGCAGATGCGGCAGCGCTCGGCATCGGAGACGTTTCCGCAGACCTCGCAGAACTGGATCCCGTCGCGCACCCGCGACAGCACCGCGGTGAGGCGGTCGATCTCGGGGGGCTCGACGGAGATCAGGTGGAACGCGATCCGCTGCGCGCTCTTGGGCCCGATACCCGGCAGCTTGCCGAGTTCGTCGATCAGATCCTGGACGGGGCCCTCGAACAACGGCCTACTCCGGCGCTGCCTGGCCGGCGGCCTCGGCGAGCGGACCGAGGACCTCCTTGACGGTCTCCCGCATGGTGTCGGCCGCGTTGCGCAATGCGACGAGGATGAGATCCTGCAGGATCTCCACCTCGTCGGGCTTGACCACCTTGGGGTCGATGTGGATGCCCAGCACCTCACCGCTGCCGTTCAGGGCCACCCTCACCAGACCGCCGCCGGACTGTCCCTCTACCTGGGTCGCGGCGATCTGCTGCTGGGCCTCCATCAGCTTGTGCTGCATCTGGTGCGCCTGCACCAGCGCCGCCTGCAACTGCTGCAGGCCGGCAACGGCCTCCGGGGGCAGCTGCGGCTGTTGGGGTTGGAGGCCGAAAGCTCCCAGGTCGCCGGGGTCACCGGGTTGCATGACGGTCTCCTTGCGTTATGGTCTCGAGTCTGTTGCAGCCTGGCGTTTCCGGCCCCTGCTGACTTTCAAGCCTAGTCGCCCAGGGTTTACGGTTGCGGGCGTGTTGAAGTTGCGTGTCGTGGCCGTCGCGTCCAGCGCGCTGATGCTCGCCGCGTCGCCACTGCAGGCACCGGTCTCCCACGCCGCACCGGGCGGCATCGCCGGCATGATCGTCTTCCTCGACCCCGGTCACAACGGCGCCAACGACGCCAACATGACCCGCCAGGTGCCCACCGGCCGCGGCGACACCAAGGACTGTCAGGCCAGCGGCACCGCGACCGCCGACGGCTTTCCCGAGCACACCTTCAACTGGGACACCGTGCTGCTGATCCGCCAGCAGCTGACCCAGCTCGGCGTGCGCACCGCGATGTCGCGCGGCAACGACGACCAGGTGGGACCGTGCGTCGATGAACGCGCGGCCATGGCCAACGCCCTGCAGCCCAACGCGGTGGTGTCGATCCACGCCGATGGCGGCCCGCCGACCGGCCGCGGCTTCCACGTGCTGTACTCCGCTCCCCCGCTGAACGCCACTCAGGCGGTGCAGTCGGTGCAGTTCGCCCGCGCGATGCGTGATCAGTTGGCCGCCGCGGGCATCCCGCCGTCGACCTACATCGGCACCGACGGGCTCAACCCCCGCTCGGACATCGCCGGCCTGAACCTCGCCCAGTACCCGTCGATCCTCGTCGAGATGGGCAACATGAAGAACCCGATCGACTCGGCGCTGATGGAGAGCCAGGACGGCCGGCAGAAATACGCCGACGCCGTGGTCAAGGGCGTGGTGGCCTTCCTCCAGACCCAGCCGCCCCGGACCAGCTAGCCAGCTGTCTCGACGACCTTCTTGAGGTTCTCCAGCACCTCATCCTGAATCTTGCGCAGGCCCAGCGGGGCGAAGGTCTTCTCGAAGAAGCCCTTGATGCCGCCGGCGCCCTTCCACGTGGTCTTCACGGTGACGCTCGAGCCCGGGCCCGCCGGGGCGACGGTCCAGTTGGTCACCAGCGAGGAGTTGGCGTCCTTCTCGATGACAGTGTGCCCGGCGACGTCGACGCTGGCCTCCACGTCGCGCGATCGGGACTTGGTGGCCTGCAGCTTCCAGGCCGCCACGGTGCCCTGACCCTGGCCGCCCTTGAGCACCCGGTACTGGCTGTAGTTGGACGAGAGGATCTTCGGGCGGACGTCGCGGTAGTCGGCGACGGCGTTCAGCACGGTCTTCGGATCGGCGTTGATCAGGATGGTGCTGGAGGCGCTGACCTGTCCCATTGAGGCTCCTCGGTGTGTCGGCAGCCTTTGGGGGTGCATCGGCTGCGGGTGCGGCCCAGCGTAGTCATGCGACCAATGGAGGAGCATTGGCCGCCCATCACCGGGGGATGCCGGCGTTGGTGGACCGTTGAGTCAGCCGTCGATGCGCCGAGCGCCGAGTTCGGTCTGTAGCAGTTCGAGCGCCGCTTCCTCGGGGTCACGTCGGGGTGCGGTTGCCTCGGCGCTCCCGCGGACGGCTTCGGCGATCAGCTCGTCCTCCTCGGCACGCTGAGGGTCGACGGGGTCGGGCTGCGGCTCCGGCGGCAACGGTTCGTCGACGGGGGCAGGTTCGCCGGCCCCCACCTCGCAGCGCAACCGCCAGTTGACGCCGAGGGCGTCCTTGAGGGCGTCGCGGATGACGTCGGCGTTGTGCTGTTCCATCAGACGCTTGGCCAGCGCCGGCGCCTTGTGAGCGAGGACCAGCGTGTCGCCGTCGACGGCCCGCACGATGGCGTCCGCCAGCATCACGTCGATCACCTTGTTTCTCGCTCTGACCTTTTCACGCACGGTGGACCACATGCTGCGCACCGCCGCCGCGTCCGGTTCGCCAGGTAGCGCTGCCGCCGCCGGCGCCACGGGCTCCGGTACCGGCTTCTCCGCGGCCGGCTTCCCCGGCGCACCGAGATCGACGTCAGGATGCTCCGCGGCGGCACTGGGCGTGCGTGGCTGCAATCTCGGCACAGGTTCGGGCTGGGCCTTCGGCGCCGGCGCGGGCTCGGGTTCAGGCTGGGCCTGCCGCGCCGGCGCAGCGGCGGGCTGGGTTTTGCGGACGTACTGCCTGCCGGATGACGACGGGGGCGCACTGGCCGCAGCCTCACCAGCCGGGATGGAGATGTCCAACCGGGTCTCGATGCGCTCGATGCGTTGCAACAGAGCCGATTCGGTGTCGCTGGCCGAGGGCAGCAGCAGCCGGGCGCACACCACCTCCAGCAGCAGGCGTGGTGCGGTGGCACCGCGCATCTCGCCCAGCCCGGCGTGCACGACCTCGGCGTAGCGGGCCAGCGTCGCCGAACCGAGGCGGGCCGCCTGATCGCGCATCCGCTCCAGCACGTCTCCAGGCGCGTCGACGACGCCGCGGGCCGCGGCGTCCGGAACCGCTTGCAGCACAATGAGATCCCGGAACCGCTCCAGCAGGTCGGTGGCGAACCGGCGCGGGTCGTGCCCGGCGTCGATCACCGACTCGACGGCGCCGAACAGCGCCGCGGCGTCTCCGGCGGCCAGCGCGTCGACGGCATCGTCGATCAGGGCGACGTCGGTGGCGCCCAGCAGGGCCAACGCCCGCGGGTAGTGCACCCGGTTGTCGTCGGCGCCGGCGAGCAACTGGTCCAGGACACTGAGGGTGTCGCGCGGCGAGCCGCCACCGGCCCGGATCACCAAAGGGAAGACCGCGTCGTCGACCTCAACGTCCTCGGAGACGAGGATCTTCTCGATCAGCCCGCGCATGGTCCGCGGCGCCAGCAGCCGGAACGGGTAGTGGTGCGTGCGCGACCGGATGGTCGGCAGCACCTTCTCCGGTTCTGTGGTCGCGAACACGAAGATGAGATGTTCCGGCGGCTCCTCGACGATCTTCAGCAGCGCGTTGAAGCCGGCCGTGGTGACCATGTGCGCCTCATCGACGATGAAGATGCGGTAGCGCGATTGCGCAGGCGCGTAGAACGCCCGGTCGCGCAGTTCGCGGGTGTCGTCGACACCGCCGTGGCTGGCGGCGTCGAGTTCGACGACGTCGACCGATCCCCCGCCGTTGGGAGCCAGTGCCATGCACGAGTCGCAGACGCCGCACGGCGTCGGGGTGGGGCCCTGCTCGCAGTTCAGCGAGCGGGCGAGGATCCGTGCCGAGGACGTCTTGCCGCAGCCGCGCGGCCCGGAGAACAGGTAGGCGTGATTGATCCGGCCGGCCGACAGGGCGTTGGACAGCGGTTCGGTGACGTGCTCTTGGCCCACCACCTCGGCGAACGTCGCCGGCCGGTACTTGCGGTAGAGCGCCACGTCAGCAGGCTACCGACCCGGGCTGACGGGTTCGGAGCCCAGCAACTTCTCCGTCGCCGCGAGCAACGCACAGGTGGCCAGCCCGTCGATGGCGTCGGCCAGATCGGACAGCGGCGGGAAGCTCGGCGCGATGCGGATGTTGGTGTCCTCGGGGTCCTTCCGGAGCGGGAACGACGCCCCGGCGTCGGTGACCGCGATCCCAGCGTCTTTGGCCAGGGCGACGGTGCGCTTGGCGGTGCCGGGCAGCACGTCGAGGCTGACGAAGTAACCGCCCTTGGGGTCGGTCCACGATGCGATCTTGGAGTCCGACAGCCGGTTGTCCAGGATCTCGAGAACCAGCGCGAATTTTGGCGCCAGGATCTCCTGGTGGCGCAGCATGTGCCGGCGCACGCCGTCGGCATCCCGCAGGAACTTCAGGTGCCGCAGCTGGTTGACCTTGTCCGGCCCGATCGACTTCTTGCCCGCGTACTGCAGGTACCAGGCGATGTTGCCCAGCGAGCCGCCGAAGAAGCTCACCCCGGCGCCGGCGAAGGTGATCTTCGAGGTCGAGGCGAACACGAACGGGCGGTTGGGGTGACCCGCCTGCGCCGCCAGGCCCAGCACGTCGACCTGCTTCACGAAGTCCCCGGTCAGGGTGTGCACCGGGTAGGCGTTGTCCCAGAAGAGCCGGAAATCGTCTGCGGCGGTGCGCATTTGCACCAGACGCCGCACGACCTCCCAGGAATACACCGCCCCGGTCGGGTTGGAGTACACCGGGACACACCACATCCCCTTGATGGCCGGGTCGGCGGCGACGAGTTCCTCGATCAGGTCGACGTCGGGTCCGTCCTCGTGCATCGGGACCGGAATCATCTCGATGCCCAGGGTTTCGGTGATCGAGAAATGGCGGTCGTACCCCGGCGCGGGGCACAGGAACTTGACCGACGGCTCGGCAATCCACGGCCGCGCCGAATCGACGCCGCCGTACAGCATCGAGAAGACGACGGTGTCGTGCATCAGTTCCAGGCTGGCGTTGTTGCCGGCGATCAGATTGGGCACCGGGACGCCCAGCAGTTCGCCGAAGATCGCCCGCAGCCCGGTAAGCCCGTGCTGGCCGCCGTAGTTGCGGGTGTCGGTGCCGTCGTCGTCGCGGAAGTCGTTGTCACCGGGCAGCGCCAGCAGCGCGTTGGACAGGTCGAGCTGTGCACTCGACGGTTTGCCGCGGGTCAGATCGAGGGCCAGCTTCTTGGCCTGCAGATCGGCGTAGTTGCGACGCTGCTGCTCGTGCTCGGCTCGGAGCTCGTCACGGCTGAGGGACTGAAACGACACCGCGCGCCTTTCGTCAGGCCGTGACTCGCCTTCCGGCGAAGAAGGAGGGGACCCCGCGCACCCGCCAGAGCCCGTTGACCCTTGCTGCCTTCCAGCCCTGGGGGAGTTCACAGGATGGACGCCGCGCGGGGTCCGGTGGCGAGTCTAGTACCTCGCTTTCCCCCTCGTCGCCGGACCGGTACCGGCCGCCCACCGTCGTCACCGCAGGTCGAGATCGGCGACCCGGGTCCGCTACCATGGCCGACGGAGGATTCGCCTAGTGGCCTATGGCGCTCGCCTGGAACGCGGGTTGGGTTAATAGCCCTCAGGGGTTCAAATCCCCTATCCTCCGCACCTAGTCCCGGGGTGCGATCCGGCTTCAGCGCTGGATCGCACCCCGGGTTTCCACAAGCAGGCGAGGAGTGGCATGAGCCGGCGCGCTGCGAGGGCATTGCACCTTGCCTTGTTCCTCACTGGCCTCGTCCTCTACATCCTGTTCATCCTCCCCCGCTGGTGGGTGCTGACCGGCGACATTCCCGCCACGCTGGCGACGGCCGGGCGGATCGCCACCGCCTTCCCGATCGCCCTGGCCGGCCTGCCGGTTCTGCAGATCCTGCGGGGCTCGCTGTCGACCAAGCCGCCCACACCGGAGATCGCGCTGCGCCTGCGGGCATGGTCGGCCGTGCTGCACGCGGTCGCCGGCGTGCTGATCCTGCTGGCGGCGATCGCCGAGTTCTGGCTCAGCCTGGAGACTGGGGGCCCGTGGCTGTTCGCCGTCTACGGCGCCGCCGGGGCGATCGCGATCCTGGCGTTCCTCGCGCTGTATCTGTCCTTCGTCGCCGAGAAGCCACCGGCAACTCCCAAGCCACCCAAGCCGAAGAAGGTCAAAGCGGAGAAGGTCACGGCGACCAAGGAGACGACACCGAAGAAGCCCCGCGGCAAGAAGCGGGACGCGAAGCCCGCCGAACCAACCGAGGCTGACGAAACGGAGGCGACGGCCGCCGTCGTCGTCGAGGAGACGGACGTCGCGGTCGAGTCGGAGGCCGGCGACGCGCCGGAACCAACGCCCGTCGTCACCGAGGCTGCGCCGGAACCGGCCACCGAGGAGGAGCGGCACGCGGAGGGACAGCCCTCTGAGGATCAGCCCTCCGAAGCTGACGAGGCCGAGCCCCAGTCGACCGGCGCCCTGCGCAACAAGCGACCGACCGGTAAGCGCCGCCGTCGCCTGGGCCGCTGAGCCCTTACCTCGCTCGCGGGTGAAGGTAACTTCACGGCAGCGTTGTGAGTGAAGACAACTTCACAAAGCGGCCCAATAAACACGAGCGACCCCACCAGCCAAAGCGAAACCCGCCGGGGACGAATCCCCGGCGGGCTCAGCTGTGGAACTGACTACGGGACGAACGCCGCCAGCGGGTTCGGCGAGGCGTCGTTCGTGGTCGGCACCTCCACCGAGAGGTCGCTGATGTTCACCGACCAGATCACCGCATTGTTCGCGTACAGCGAGGAATTCGCGACGATCTGCAGCTTGAGCGCAGACGGATCCCCGGACGTCGGTCCGGTGTAGACGATGTCGGCGATCGAGAAATCGGTGATCGTGTGCGTCTTGCCGTCGAGCGTGACCGGGATCGGGGTGTTGATGTTCCCCAGCACCTTGCCGGTCTTCGTGTCGATGACCTGGGCGTAGAGCGCCTTGGCGTTGCCGGTCCCGGAGTAGCTGAAGCTCACCTTCGGTGCGCCGACGACGAAGGTGCTGCCCACCGGGACGGGGATGTCCGCCTCGACGGCGTTCTTGGCCGGGGTGGCGAACGCCTGGTTGAACGGGAACGAGCACTGAGCGCCGGATTCGCCGGCACCGCACGACTTCGGCCCCGACTTACTGGTGAACGAGTTGATCCGGCCACCTTCGAGATTGCCGCCGGTGAGCGTGCCGTCGTCGAAGGCCGGGGTTCCCGGCAATTCGGGCGCGACCCACGACTTGCCGTTCTGATCCCACCAGGTGAACGGCGCGATGACACTGACGATCGGGATCCCGGGCACCGGCGCCGGCGGGCTGGGGATGGTCAGGAAGGGCTTGATGTAGTCCTTCGCGTAATTGTTGGCCCAGACCATGTTCTCCAGGAACATCAACTGGGCCTGCTTGGCCTGCTGATCGGGAGTCAGGTGGTCGCAGAGACCGTGCCCGCCGCAGAACCACAGCACCTTGACGAGGTCCGGGTTGGAGGCGAAGAACGGGTTCTGCAGGAGTTGAGTCTGCGCGTTCTCGAGCGACTGCTTGAGCGGGAACAACCCGTCCACGATGCCCTGGTCATACATCGTGGGGATGCTCAGCTTGGTCAGCAATACGGTCGGCCCACTGCTGGAGAGCACCGCCTGCGCGGACTCGCTGATGAAGCCGAACAGGTTACCGGTGATGAGCGCCTGAGTGATCTGCGAGTTGACCCGGTTGATCGACGACGCGGAATCACCCGGCGGTACCAGCAACGCAAAGGCAAGCAGGTTCGCCCAAGCGGTCTTGAACACGCTGTCCGGATAGAGCGACTGGTTGAGCGAATGCCAGGCGATCGAGGGGACGATGACGCGGATCCGTGGATCGACGGTGGTCAGCTGAATGCCGCCGCCATACGAGCCGCCCATCATCGCGATGTCCGGTACCCCGGGCTTCTCATTGAGGAGCGGCGTGTTGAGCTGTGCCCAGTCGATCAGCGCGGAGACGTCGCGGCCCTCGTAGAACGGATTGTCAATTTGCAGGATGCCGCCAGAAGCCCACTCGCCGCGCGGATCCCACGTGATCACGTTGAAACCGAGGGGGGCGGTATCGAACGGAGCCGGGTAGCCCTGGCCGCGCATCAGTCCCAAGGGCGGAACGGAGCCCGCAGCACCGTAGAGATCGTAGGGGTTGGTGGTGCCCGCCCCGCCGAGACCGGGCCCGTTGAAGATGGTGGCCTGCTGGTTGCCCAGTGCGGGCAGCAGCGATTTCTGCGCGGCCGGGAAGAAGTTCGTGCTGATCTTCACGCCGTCGAACGAGGTGACCTTGATGGTGTAGGCGACCTGCTTGCCGGCAGGCACCAGGGAGCCCACATTCACCGCAACGGTCTCGGTGGTCGTGGCGCCGATGATGGGAGCCAGCAGGTCACCGAGGAACGGCGTGTTCCGCAGCAGGTCGATGATCGGCGCCGCCAGCAGCCCGATCAGCGGGATGCCGGTGATGGTCTGGTCGAACTTCGTGTTCTCGGTGACTCGGACGGTGAAGTCCTGGGTACCCGTCGGGGTCGGGAACTTGGTCGGGCTGTTCGCATCGATCCAGGTCGCGTAGGGCAGGAACGTGAAGCTGCCGGCGCCGCCCTTGGCCCCGGTGGGAAGAGCGGGATCCAGTGTTAGGGGGACGTTGTTGAGGTTGAGTTTTCCGCCGGCCGAAGAACCTTCGAACGAGTAGACCAGCTTGCAGTCATTGCCGATCAGGCCGCACCCGCTGGCACTGGTCACGTTCAGGTTGCCCTGAATGATGCCGTCGAAGTAGGTGAGTCCGGGATCGAGGGTGAGGGAGGACGTCGCGCTGGCCGTCTGCGCGGCCGTGGCCGACGAGGCGGCGTTCTCACGCTTGATGAACGACGCGAGCAGCAGGTCGACGATCGGGTGACCGACGGGAGCCGACGGGTCACTGCCGGCACCGCCGGTCGAGGTGAGGGATCCGGTTGCGCTGTAGGCGACGACCTCACCGGACGGTGCGGCTTCCGGAGCCGGGTCGGAGACGACGACGGGATCACTCACCGGAGTGACATCGGCAACGGCCGGCTCCGGGGCGGGAGCCTCGACGGCCTCGGCGGGCGCGGGGGCGGGAGCAGACGACGGTGCGATGACCGCGGCGGCCCGCGGTGCGGGAGCCGAGACGGCGGCTGCGGGTGCGGGCACGCTCGCCGGTTCGTCGCCGGGCAGCGCGGACGACACCGAGCTGCGATTCTGCTGTGCGCTGACGGTCGCGGCGGGCGCGGGCGTCGACGTTCCCCGCGCGCCGGTGTTGTGACCGCGTTCAGAACCGCCTGAGGAGGACGCACTGTCGGACGAGGAACCGCGGGTGTCCGGCGCGGAGCCACGGTCAGCCGTGGCCACCCCGGCTGTGGAGAAGACGGCGGCGCCGACCCCTAGGGCCACCGCCAATCCACCGACTCGACCGACAAATTGCGATGCACCCATGACGCCCTCCAGGAGTTGTCGAGAAACCTGAGCGAACAGTAACCCGACGGCCGCATCCTCTTAGGGCGTTTTTAAGAGACGGCTCCAAGTAATTTTCGAGTCCTGCCGCAGGTTCGTTACGGCACGGTCCCGAGGGGTTCAGGGCATCAGTAGATGGAGAAGTCCGTCGACCCGTATCCGGTGTACGGATCCGTTCCGTAGTTGAGGTAGATCGGGTTCTGTGCGTACGGCGCGTTGCCGGTGTTGAACAGACCGCTGTCGATGAACGGCGTGGCCGACGTGCCGCTCTTGGTGGTGTAGCTGTAGAGCAGCGTCGAGCCGTCCGCGGTGTACACGTCGATCTTGGTGCCGGCGGGGACGTTGTCGCCGGTGGTGCCCGGCATGAAGGAACGATTCAACGTTCCGTAGACGCCGCCCGAGTCGATGATCGCGGCGCCGTCCTGCTTGGGGCCGCCGTTCACACTGACTTTCACGTAGGCGTCGGGCGCACCCGGGACCGAGACGCGAGTCGGGAACAGGTTGGGGCCCAGAACCAGGTAGCTGCCCCCACCGAAGATGTTGGGGTTCTGGTAGATCAGCAGGCCGTCACTCAGCTCCCCCGGCATGGCCGCGGTCGGGATCGGCTTGGGACCGGGGCCCTCGGTGTTGGCGCCGACGCCGAGGATGCCGTCGGCGCCCCAGGAGAAGAAGTCCTTGAAGTTCTTGACGCTGTCCGGGTACTCGTCGGTGTTGGTGACGATGTTGACCGGCGCAGTCGTGCTGGCGCCGTCACCCAGATCGACCGTCATGTCGTAGGTGTCGAAGTGGTAGCACAGCCCGCCGCTGAAGCAGCTGTTGCCCTCGCCGGTCTTGGAGCCCAGGGCGGCGTTGCCGATCTTGTCGCGGGTGGTCACGATGCCCGACGCCCCGGTGTCGACCAGCAGCTTCGCGTTCGACCCGCCGTTCAGCTTGGCCTTGACCACCGGTTCGGTTCCCGCCACCATCTGGACCGGCACCTTGGCGTAGACCTTGCCGTTCTGCTGCGCCTGGGCCACCAGCGCCTTGGTCGGGGCGACGTCGGCGCCGAACAACGCCAGCGGCGTGATGAGCGCGGACGCCGTCTGCAGCGACAGGCCCGCCAGCTTCGTGTAGGTCAGTTCGTTCTGCAGGCGGGCCTGGGCGATGTTGTGGATGAGCGGCTGGCCCACCGTGTCGGCCACCTGCTTCTGCGCGCCCTCGATGGTGGAGGCCCACAGGCCGAGCAGCGCCTGCGCGGTGGCCAGGGCGGCCTGCGGACCGAAGGAGCCCAGGCTGGCCAGGATGTTGCCCGAGGTCGCTTGCTTGAGCGAGGCCTGGGACGCCGTGATCTGGTCCTGCGCCAGCTTGACGTGAGCGCCCGGAACGATGCCCGGCGGGGCGTCCGGCAGATAGGAACTGCTGCTGGGAGTGTCGGAGGCAGCGGGGGCGACCACCGCGGAGGGCGCGGGATCGGCGGCCTTGGCGGGTGCCGGGACGTCGACAGTCGGTGCGCTGTCGGCGGCGGGTGCGGGGACGGCGGGGGTCGAGGCGGCCGCCCGCGAGACGGGCCCGGCCGCCACGGCGGCGGGCAGGGGCTTGTTGCTGTCCGGGAGCGAGGGCAGCACATCGACGCCGTCCGACGGACGGTTGCGGTGCGTGGAGGCGACGGAGCTGTCCGACCCGGCCGAGGTGTTGCCGCGGGCCCCCGAGTGGGCCGCCCGCCGCTCGGTCTTGGTGGACGCCGAAGAGGGAGAATCACCGGCGGGCTTCTCCGAAGAGGTCGACGTATTGCCGGAGTCATTGCCGGTCTCGGCGAAGGCCACGGCGGTGCCGCCGACCATCGCCGCGCCCAGGCCCAGGGTGACTGCGCCGGCCCCGAGCCAGGCATACGGCTGAATGCGGCCGCGAGCGGTCCGCTTGCGGTTGGCGTTGGACATACCCGGCCCCCTGGAAAAAGAAATTTGCCTTAAGGTTTCCTGAGATGTCTACCACACTTTGATTAAGAGCCGGTATCCGTCGGCTGGTAGACGCTCAGGGCCCGGTATCGCACGGCGAAGTGCACGCGACGGCGAGGTCCAGCGACCCATCCGGAGACCCGGGAGTGACTCGCCTAAACCGGTCGGATCGCCGGTATTTCGGGGCAGAATGTGGGGAACGGCTCTGGGGCGGGAGCCGGACGGGTCTGCGGCATTTCAGGTTCGGATGTGAGACACGCTGATGGTTGAGGGCGACGACGCCATGACGACGTGGGAACCGGCGCCACGTTGGGCCCAACCCGTCAACGATGTCGCCGGGGAGTATCGCCTGCGTCGGGCGGCGGACGATGCGGCTGTGGAGTCGTGGGCGTTGCTCAAGGCAGTACGGGATTCCGACGGGCGGATCGTCGATTTTCTATACCAGGACATCAACCGCCTTGGCGCTGGACTGCACGGGTTGCAGCGCGAGGATTTGCTCGGGCGTAGCGTCGCCGCGTCCCTCCCGGAATTGGTGCGGAGCGGCATTTTCGATTTGTACGTCCACTGCATCGATACCGGCAAGCCGCTGATCCTGGATGACCTCTCCTTTTACGGCAGAACGCTGCACGAACCTGAACTGCAAACCCGCCGCTACGAACTGCGCGGTGTCCGCGTGGAAACGGAATACCTCAGTCTTCACTGGCGCGACGTCGATGAGCGGTACTGGACCCGTCAGCAAGTCGCTGAATCGGAGGACCGCTACCGCCTGATGGCCGAGCAGCTTGAAGCCGCCCATCAGGTGTTGCGCGCCACCGTCGACAGCATGCTCGATCCGCAGATGTTGCTGCAGGCGGTCCGCGACCCCACCGGGCGGGTGATCGACTTCCAATACCGCGAGGCCAATGCCGCGGCGTGCAAGGACATGGCGACCACCAGGGATGAGCTGGTCGGCAGGACGGTACTCGAGTTGCTGCCCGGCTTCGCCGAATCGGGGCCGATGTCCTACTACATCCAGTGCCTGGAGTCCGGGCAGCCGGGAGCCCTGGACGACTACTCCTATGACCACGAGATCCAGGCCGACAGTCGGCGCTACGACATCCGGATCGCTCCTGCCGGTCAGGAACTCATCAGCCTCACGTTTCGTGACGTCACCGATCGCTTTCAGGCCGCACAACGCGCCGTCGCAGCCCAAACCCTGCTGCGCGCCACTGTCGACAGCATGCTCGATCCGCAGATGTTGCTGGAGGCCGTCCGCGACCCCACCGGGCGGGTGACCGACTTCACCTACCGCAGCGCCAACCGCGCCTTCGCTTCTTACCGTGGGTGGGAGGAACGAGAAATCATCGGCCGGAGCCTTCTGGAAGCCCAGCCGAGTGTACTGAGTTCCGGGCTGTTCGGCAGGTACGTCACCTGCGTGGACACCGGAGAGCCGGTGATCCTGGACGACTTCGAAATGTTCAACTCGATGCTCGGCGAAGACCGCCGCTTCGACATCCGTGTCGTTCGCGCGGGTGTCGATCTGATCAGCCTCACCTTCAGTGACGTCACCGAGCGATCCGGTGCAGCCCGGCGTATCGCGTCCTCCGAACGGGCTTACCGCCTGCTGGCTGAGAACTCCAGCGACATGGTCACCCACGTCCGGGACGGCAGGTTCGCCTGGACCTCGCCCTCCGTCGCGGACGTTGTCGGAGCTTCGCCCGAGTACTGGGTCGGGCGGCCTGTGCTTGAGATCGTTCCGCCCGAGGATGAAGCCGCCTTTCTCGCCAGGCTGGAGACGCTAGCCGCGGGCGGCACCGTCCGGGAACGTATCCGGGTGGTCGCGGTGGACGGCGTCACCCACTGGGCTGACCTGCACGCCAGACCGCTTTACGGCGACGATGGTCACCAGGACGGATTTACCGGCGCGCTGCGTATCGTCGATGCCGAAGTGGCCGCCCAGCAGGACGCGGAAGAGGCGCGGCGACAACAGGTCCGAGCTGACGCCCTGTACCGGCGCTCGGTGGACAGTGCGGCGATCGGCATGTGCCTGATCAACACCGAAGGCGACTTCGTTGACGTCAACGAAGCTGTGTGCGAGTTCTTCGGCTACGACGCCGACACCCTGAAAAGCAAAACCTGGCACGAACTAACCCCCGAGGCCTACACGCAGGCCGATCGAGACAACCTCGCCGACCTCCTCGCGGGCCGCATCGAGTCCTACCGCATGACCAAGCCGTACATGCACGCCCACGGATACCCGATCTGGGGCGACCTCTCCGTCGGGTGCGTCCGCGACGGCGACGGGCACGTCGAAGTCATCATCGTCCAAATCAACGACATCACCGCAGAAGTCCAGTCCCGGGAGCGACTCGTCATCAGCGAGGAACGCAACCGGGTTCTCGCCCAGGGGTTGCAGTCCGAACTGAGCAGTGCCGCGAAGTATCTGCAATCGGTCCTGCCCAGCGAAATCGGAGGGCAGGTGTCGGTGTCCACGCGCTACCTGCCGTCGAACACCCTCGGCGGTGACTGCTTCGACTTCCGCTGGATCGACGATGACCACTTCATGGTCTACCTGCTCGACGTCTCCGGCCACGGTGTGGAGTCCGCCCTGATCGCGGTCTCCGTACACAACATGCTTCGGTCCGCCTCCTTCACGACAGAGACCATGCTGCAGCCGGATCGGGTTCTGGAGACGCTCAACCGACAGTTCGGCATGGACCGACACGGCAGCAACTACTTCACCATCTTCTACGGGGTCTACCAACGATCCAGCGCCACACTGCGTTACGCCAGCGCCGGGCACCCGCCCGCACTGGTCTTCACCGGCGGGCAGGTCACCGAGCTTTCCAGCCAATCGTTGCCGGTTGGCATGTTCGGCGACACCCCTTTTGCCACCGCCACCGTCCCGATTCCCCCCGGTAGCCAGATATTGCTTTACAGCGACGGGGTCTACGAAGTCCAACGCGTCGACGGCGGGCAGTGGCCACGGAGGGCCTTCCTGGACTGGTGCACCCACCTGGGCGGATCACCTGGCTGGACGCTGGACGACGTCATCGACAACGCGCTCGACCACAGCGCCACCGGCAGCTTCGATGACGACTGCTGCCTCGTCCGACTGACGTTCGACTGACTAGCTGTCAGTGGCGGCGGAGGGCCCGGTTCCCCTCATCAAGTGCGCTCAGTGCCGATCCTCCCGCGCGTGGCGGCGCTCCTGGGTAATCAGTTCTGTGGCATGGCGGCGATCCAAGCCGGCACGTTCGGCGGCGTTCCGCACATTGAGCCAGGCGAGCTGGACGGCGTGGCGGGTCGCCAGCTCCAGGTGTTGGCCGGCGTGCAGTACGGATACGGCCACGCGCCGCGGCGCTACCGCGTTGGTCACCCGCTCATGATCGGTGATGTGTCGCTCAGCCAGGCGCACACGCTGTTCGCGGTGACGCGCATAGACACTCTGATGCGCGGACAGGTGTCTGTCGTACAGCGCTGCATGTTCGTCGACATGGCGGTGTTCGGCAGCTGCGTGCTCCGAGACGTGCCCAGAACCGGACTCTCCGTGCTCCATTCCCTCATTCACCACGATGGCCACCTTCTTCGTTCTCGGCCCTATGTAGGTTGTCGACGCTACTCCGCACTCACGGGCAATCAGTCTGAAATTGCAATGACCCGTGGATGAATCGACCGACCCCGACTACCTCAACGGACATCACCCTCCGGCACCTGGCCGTGTGGACGTTGGAGTGATAGCGCAAATGTCCGTTGAATGAAGGGCACAATACGATCGAGGCCGGCTGAGGGGTAGGTGATAACCGATGGATGGAGTCGCCCCGCATCTGGGTTCTGAAGTGAATCCGCCTCGCTGGGGCCGTGTCGCTGCTGTGGTCGTGGTGGTCGTCGCTGCCGTCGACTGGGTGGGCTGGGCCACCGGTGTCGAGGGGTTGACGCGGGTTCAACCGGCCTGGCCGCCCATGTGGCCGTGGACTGCTCTGTGGCTGGCCACGCTTGGGGTGGCGCTCCTGCTGCAGACGGGGAGTCCGTCGCGAAGCCGGGGGTGGGCCGGGCGTGGCTTGGCTGCGGTGGTGGGTGCCCTCGCCGTCGTGGTCCTGACGGAGTACTCGACCGGTCGTACTCTCGGGCTTGATCAGGTGTGGTTCGGGGAAGCAGTACGCACAATCCGAACGGCGTGGCCTGGTCGTCCCGACCCGCAGGCGACGTCCTCGATCCT
>WBZU01000062.1_pt1 | contig 121858 bp, 93 predicted proteins | sample 5204311 | NCBI WGS metagenome assembly WBZU01 (sample SAMN12344359, study PRJNA552823) | activated sludge metagenome | biome: Activated sludge suspended growth; feature: Nitrification reactor; material: Wastewater; isolation source: activated sludge from nitrification reactor of wastewater...
CGTGAGTCGATTGCGAAAAACCGGTGGAATTGTCGCCCACGATTTGGATGAAATCGAAGCGGATTTGTGCGGCTTGGCCAAACAGCGCGATTTCATGCGTCCACGGCGTGGTTCGGGGACTCGTTATGGTAAAAGCGTGACGCGCAAAGAAATGTTGCAGGCTCAGGCGGTAATGGCCAAAGCGCTGGAAGCATTTCAAGTCGCCGCGGATGCGGACCTCGCGGCGTTGCTGCAGATCGAACTCGAAGCATTGCTCGCAGCGTACCAAAAACGAAAAGGCGAAACCGGAGGGCTCGATTTCGACGATTTGCTCATTCGCGCGCGGGACCTCGTGCGTGACGTGCCCGAGGTGCGTCGCGCGTTTCAATCGCGTTTTCGTTATATTTTCGTCGACGAATTTCAAGATACCGACCCGCTGCAAGCCGAAATCCTTTTGCTCCTCGCGGCCGACGATCCTTCCGTTCATGGTTATCGCGAAGTAAAACCCATTCCCGGGAAATTGTTCCTCGTCGGCGATCCCAAACAAGCCATTTATCGATTTCGTCGCGCGGACTTGTCGATTTACGAAGAAGTCAAGCAGCTGCTTCTTCGACGCGGCGCCCGTTTTGTGGAATTGGCGACGAGCTTTCGTGCCGTACCGGCCATTCAAAAATTGGTGAATCACGCGTTCGCTCCCGTCATGTCCGGCGATCCCAACGCGCTCGAAGCTCGATATTCGCCCCTTTTGCCGGCACGAAGAGACAATGTTCAACAACCCGCAATCGTGGCCTTGCCCGTTCCCGAACCACACGGCAAACAGCGTTTGACCGTCGCCGCGGTCGAAGCCAGCACGCCGCACGCCGTCGGCGCGTTCATCGATTGGTTGATTCACGAAAGCGGCTGGAAAGTCACCGAACGCGATCGTCGAGATGAACTGGTTCCCATTGCGCCGCGGCACGTGTGTTTGTTGTTCCGCCGATTCGAGAGTCACGGCGAGGACGTGACCCGAACATACGTCGAGGCATTGGATGCGCGGGGAATTCCCCACGTGCTCGTGGGTGGAAAATCGTTTTTTGCGCGGGAAGAAGTGGAAACGATGGTTGCCGCATTGCGGGCCATCGAGCGGCCGGATGACGAGCTGGCGGTATTTGCGACGCTGCGCGGAGCATTGTTTGCCATCGGTGACGAATCGTTGCTCGAATATCGATACGTTCACGGGAAATTGAATCCCAAGCAAATTCCGGCAAATCTACAATCGCCGCAATTCGCGCCCATCAAGGCGGCCCTGACGTTGCTGAATCGGTTGTCCGAAGAGCGCAATACGCAGCCCATCGAGAGCACCGTGACGGCGTTATGCGATGCAACGCGGGCGCATGTGGGGTTTGCCCTGCGTCCCTCGGGCGAACGCGCGCTCGCGAATGTCTTGCATTTGGCGGAGATGGGTCGGGCCTTCGAAGCGTCCGGAGGGACGTCGTTTCGAGCCTTCGTCGAACAATTGGAGGAAGATGCGGCGCGCGGCAGATCGCCCGAGGCGCCGATATTGGAAGAGGGTGGCGACGGCGTCCGCATCATGACGGCCCATCGCGCAAAAGGGCTCGAATTTCCCATTGTCGTATTGGCGGATGTGACCGCAAGGTTGGGTGCGCAAGCGACAAACCGATTCGTGGATTCGGCGCGCGGTCTCTGCGCATTACGTCTTGGGGGATTGGCGCCTTGGGATTTGGTTGAAAATGAAGAATTGGAGGCCAAGCGGGACGAAGCGGAGGGGGTTCGTCTCGTCTATGTAGCGGCGACTCGAGCGCGCGATTTGATCGTCGTTCCCGCGGTTGGGGACGAACCGCAATTTCCGCCTGCCTCTTGGGTCGGCCCCATTCATCGCGTCATTGCGCCGCGCAAGGGAGCCAAAGCTTCGGGTGAAGCAGCTCCGGGATGTCCGCCATTTGGCGAAGACACCGTGCTGACTCGTCCCGTGGGGATGGGTCCGTCGGAAAAAACGGTTCGTCCGGGCCGATATCGTTTGCCCGAAACGGCTTCGTCGCCGGAGCAATTCGAAGCGGTTTGGTGGGACGCACGATTGCTCGATATCGAACGAGAGCCGGCATTTGGTGTTCGTCGGGAAGATTTGTTACGGAAAGACGCACCTGTCGGGGCGGTCGAAGAGGATCTCGAACGGTATCGGACGTGGGCGCGGGAAAAACCGGCGGATCGAGAGAAAGCGGCGAAACCCAGGCATTTATTGCAAACGGTGACCGAGCGGGCGGAGGTTTTGGAGGACGAACCGGCGGAGGTTCCCATCCTCGAAGTGCCCCGAGAAGCCGATCGTCCCGGCGGATCGAGATTCGGTGAAATGGTCCATGCAACGTTGTCGCAAGTCTCGTTGACGGCGGATCAAGCGACGCTCGAGGCTGTCGCGGCTTTGTCGGCAAAATTGTTTGGCGCGACGGACCACGAAGCCAAAGCCGTTGCGCGCGCCGTACGTGCGGCGCTCGAGCATCCGCTACTGATTCGGGCGCGTGAAGCGGAAGCGAGAGGCGATTGTCGTCGCGAAACGCCCGTGAGTCTGCTCCAGGAAGACGGCACGCTCGTGGAGGGCATCGTCGATATGGCATTTCGGGACGAACTCGGCTGGACCGTCGTCGATTTCAAGACGGATCGAGTCATTCAACGCTACAAGGCGACGTATTCGCGCCAGGTATTGTTGTACGCGCAGGCCATTGCCAAAGCGACGGGAGAACAGTGTACCGCCGTTTTGCTGAAGGTTTGAAATCAGCGGCCGGTGTATTTCGGCAAAATGCTTTGGAGGGCCTGTTTGAGGGTCGCGAAGGTGCGGAGTTTCGTCAAATCCAGGGAGGTCGTCGCCAGTGTCCGAGCGACATCGCCACGAATCCCAGACAAATGGCATTCTGCGCCCAGGAGTTTGACCGCAGCGACCAGGCGAAGGATGCCGTCGGCTGTTGCATCGTCGACAGAATCGATTCCCGTCACGTCCAAAATGACGAAGTTGATCGACGCACGCGCAATTTCTCCGAGAACCGTATCCATCATGGCATCGGTACGTCGAACATCGAGCGTTCCAATGAGCGGAACGGCCAACACGCCATCCCAAATTCGAAGAATGGGCGTGGATAAATGAGCCAATGAACGTTCGAGTTCCTTTTGAATCGTATGCGACGTGGAATCGAGCGCTCGTTTGTAGGGCAATGCGCGGTCATCCCATTCGTCGGTCGGGCGTACCTCCCAGCGGCACGTATCGGCTCCCATCGCCATACATTGCGTTTCCACGCAGAGCAGCGGTTTGCCCATGAACGCCGTGCCATAACCCGACGCATATCCGGCCAAGGTATAACAAACCGGCTCCGTACTTTGTCCCACCTGGTCGCGATGAATCTCGGCTTCATAAGAATGCGTCCAAGATCCGTACATATAAAAAGTCCCCGCGGCTCGATCATATTCGAGATGATCTGGTTTGGCGAGGACGATCCCTTCCCACGAATGCATCACCGGACCCGAAGCGACGCGATCAATATCCGTATCCCACTCGAACATGCTCATCAATGCGCGAAAATCATCGCCACCACATCGATAACCGAATTGCGCCAGTAGACTGTGGGTCATTTCGGTCCCCAGACGCTCGAACAACAAGGAACGCAGGACGCCGAATGCACTCTGACGGAGGAGAAGCATTCGATCCGCGCCCATGAGGATTCGACCTTCGTTGGGGCGAAAGTCGAGCATCGTGCGCAAGTCGATCGAATTGACGTTCATGGCAGCGGGGTCGGTGTAGCGCAAGTCGTCGATTTGTTGAAGGGAAAAGTGACGCTGCTGTGTAATTGATTTTTCGTCCACGACATGATTTCCCTATCGCTTGAATGAACAAATTCGCCTAGTCTTTGGCGCATGGTTCCTCTTCTCAAGCGCGCCCTGGATCAAGCAGCCGTCTGGCATCGCGACCAAAAGCGAAAATACCCCGGGGTCGACGTACCCTACATGAGCCACCTCGCGGGCGTCGCCATTCAATTGGCACGTCACGGGTTTGACGATGAAGTCGTAGCTGCGGGGGCATTACACGATTCCATTGAAGATTGCGGGGTCACCGCGCATGAAATCTCCGAGCTTTTTGGGGAACGAGTTGCCCGTTTGGTCACGGCCGTCAGCGAAACCGATAAATCGTTGCCGTGGGAAGAACGCAAGCAGCGGTATCTCGATCAGTTCTCGAAAAACCCGTGGGAAGCGCAAGCGATTACCATTGCCGATAAAATCGATAATTTTCAATCGATCATCGTTTGCAAGCAATGCCATGGAGACCCGTGGGCCATGTTCAAACGCGGGCGAGAATTGCAAATGTGGCGTTTTACTCAATTGCAGGAGCGCTTGAGCACGCTGCCGGCACATCCGTTGATCTCCGCGTACAACGAAACGCTCGAGGCTTTGACGATGTTTGCGTGATTTGGGCGGTGGGCGGCGAAACGTCGAAGCGTGCGGAGTGAACCCCGCATGTTCGACGTTGTTCAGTTGGCGCGAGCAGCGGTGGGAGCGGCGGTGCGGGCAGCCGGAGAGGCGGCCGGTTCTTTGGGTGCCCCTTCGGGTTTGGCGGGGCCGGGGTTTGGCGAGGTACCAGCCGCCGGGGGTTTTACCTCGGCTTCCTTCGTCACCTTGGGGGTCTCCATCGCCGGGACGGTTGCCGCAGTTGTTCCGGACGAACTCGACGCCGGGCGTGTCGCTTCACGCATCACCTCGTCCTCGATCCCTTCGGGCGTTGCGCCGTCATGCACATCGGCATCGGGCGCTTTTTGCTCGGGTGGCGGCGGCCAAGCAGCGACGTAGCGCGGAGCTTCGCCCGGACCGGAAGCGTCGATCCAGGTCACGGCGCCCGTCCCTGGAGCGCGGACATCGACGTGGACAAACGAGCTGTTCGGGTAGTAACCACAACCCGTATCGGTGATCGTCTTGCAGAAGGCGACGACTTCTTCGTTGCTGACGCCCGTGACGCGCAAGTCGATCGCGCGCGCACTCTGATGCAAGCTGCCTCGACTGCGTGGACGGTAGCCGCTCACGACCGAGATGTGTTTGCCCGGGAAGTGCTTCGCGATCGAGTCGATGCGCGTGAGCAGGCCCGGATCGAGCAGCCGGACATTGGGCGCGATTTCCGCGCTTTCCGCGACGTTTTCGCCGGGTTTGTCCTTACTGGACGCATGCTTGGCCGGCTTCTTGGTCTTCTTCGGCGGTTCGATCACCGGACGCGGCGTACCCCAGGGCCGAGCCAGCACGCTCAGTTTCTCGCGGGCAGCGTCGAGCGGTTTGCCTTTGCAATCGAGCAGGGCAAACGTTTCGTTTTCCAAACCGTTCCGATCCACCGAGATGGACGTCGGTCGGCAAGGTGGGCGTTCGGAATCGCCGTCGGGCTTTTTCCCCGTCTTGCGTTTGGCGCCGGGCGTGCGGGTCGAAGCGCGCTTCGATGTCGTCGCCGCGTGAGTCGACGTGGTCGTTTCCGTTGCTGCCTTGGGAGCCTTGTGGGTCGCGTGGGGTTTGTCTTTCGTCGTCGCCGTCGTCGCCGGTTTCTTGGACGTCGTCGTCGACGTCTTCACGGTCGCGCTGTTTGTCTTGGACGACGCGTGTTTGGCATGAACAACGGCGGCGTCTCCGGCGTGCGTTGTCGACACCGTTGTCGTCTCGACGTTCTTCGCCGTCGTCGCCGACTTCTTCGAGTGCGTCGACGTGTGCGTTGTTTTGGCGTCTTGTTTCGCCGTCTTCCCGCGCTTCTTGGCCTTCTTCGGCGTCGCCTTGGACGCTTTCTCCGGCGCCTTTTCGGCCTTGGCGGTCTCCGCCTTCGCCGTCGATTCGGCAGCTTGCACTTCGCTCGATGCGAGCGGTGCGGCGAGCGTGAAAAGCGCCGCAAGTGCAAGTCCCACTGTCCGCGTGATTCGATTGTTACGACCCCTGACCATGACGAGCCTCCAGGAGCAGAAACACCGCGCGGCCGACTCCGCGCCGGGGTGATCCACCCACCGCTTCACGTCTCGACGAAGACGTTCCGCGAGCCTTCATTTCGCCTTATTTCACGAGCTGTACGGGTGGGCCTAATTTTCTGCGGCGTTCATGGATCGGTGTGATACAGGAGGGATTCTCGACGCACGCGCGTTGCTCCCGCAAACGTGCACGTCCTGCACGTATCGCCAAGGCGCTCGAGAACACCACCCGACAAACAATGTCTCCTGCGAGAGCAGTGACCGCGTAAATCACACGCGGAGCACATCTTGCCTCGACCTGCCTCCTGACGACGGCATGCACGCAACAGCCGTCGAGCTTCACGAAAGCAACAAGGACGAACGTAGTGATGCGGCGGATACGAAAAGACGAGACGAAGGTCTGGCATAACCCGGAAATCGCGCCCTACACGCGCAATCCGAAAAACGGCGGCTCGCCTCGGAACGAATCCAAGAGCGAACAAACGCGCGCGGACAAACACCATCGCGCAGCCCTCGAAGCGCTCTTCGCGCCCAAGCCCAGTGCCGATGCCAGTGCCGGGACAAACAACAAAAACAAGCAGGAAACGACGCCCAAACCCAATCGCGTCGTCGCCGCACCTTCGCCGCGCAACGTCGATCCTCGCGAGCTCGAACGACAAAAGCTCCTCGACAAACTGCTCGCCGCCGAAGGCAGACCGCTGATCACCAAAGCCGCCAACGAATTTCTCGGTGCGGGTTTCACGTTTCCCGACGATCAAGACGTCCATCTGAAGCTGCTCGAACACAGCGATGAATCGTTCGTGCGCAACGCCCTCGGCGCCCTCATGCTTGCCGGCGATCTGCCCAAACGTCGCGCCGTGCTCGAGTCACGTTTGCGCCGGATCGAAGAGTTCGCCGAGGAACAATCAACCCGAGAAGCCGCTGCTCAACTGCGTCGCAAAGTGAGCGGACGGTCTGATTCGACAAACCAACCGATCTCATGAACAAGTCCGAGTTCGAAGCAGAACTGCGCAAGCTCATCCAATCCGCCGAGACCCGAACCGAGAACGAACGATGCGTGCAATGCGTCGGATGCGAGCGCTGCATCGACTGCACCTTCTGCAAGAACTCGAAGGGTTTGTCTCGGTGCCACTACTGTGTCGATTCGCAACGCTGCGCCGACAGTACACACTGCCGCTCGAGCCGCGACCTCGTCCGCTGCAACCACTGCGTCGCCAGTGAACGCTGCACCGGCTGTTCGTATGTGTACAAATCAACCGACTGCACCGACTGCACGTATTGTTTCGGTTGCGTAGGACTCAACAAGAAGGACTTCCACATCCTCAACAAGCCCTACGATCGCGGCACCTACTTCAAGCTGACGAACCAGCTCGCGCGCGAGCTCGGGCTCGCCTGACACATCATGCGCGCGGTCGTGCAACGTGCGCTCGCCGCACGCGTGGAGGTCGAGGGCGAAGTCACAGGGCGGATCGATCGCGGCCTCGTGGTGTTTGTCGGGGCCGCAGAGAACGATGATCGAACCGACCTTGACTACTTGGTGAACAAAGTCGTCAACCTGCGTGTCTTTCCGGACGAACGCGGACGCATGACGAAGGCACTCGCGGAATCGGGTGGATCGCTGCTCGTGATCAGTCAGTTCACCGTCTTCGGCGATGTGCGTCGCGGCCTTCGTCCAAGCTTCGATGGAGCGATGGAGCCGGTGGCGGCCGAGGCGATGTACAACGAGTTCGTTGCGGCGTGTCGAGCGGCCGGTGCGCATGTGGAGACGGGGAAGTTTCGCGCGGACATGCGCGTGTTTGTCGAGAACGACGGACCCGTGACGATCCTTTTGGACTCAAAACGTTTGTTTTGAACAACCGTGTCGGTGATTTGACTTGGTTGCGTGAGACTCGAGCAAGTTTTGCTTTGCGACGGATTGGCCATCCGTTCTGTCGTCACAGATTGGCGATTGTTCGGATTCGACGTTCGATAATTTCAGCCCGTGACTGATTGAAATCATCTGGAAGTAAATGGCCGGCAATTGCGTCTAAAAACGCTTCAATTTGTAGAAATCGTGCGAATTGATCGACGATGTATCGTCGCACATTGTCGTTTGCGTTTTTAATTTCATCGATAATCGATGACCTTCCGTCGATGACGCGCAGAATGTCTTCCAAATCATGACTTGCAAGATAATCGCTGTTTCCTCGCCCGTGAAAAGCCTCAATTTTAGTGGCAATCAAGTAGGGGGCCGTGATGAGCTGTATTTCCAAATCATTGCGGAGTTTGAAGGGCGTCGCGTACCTGAGTGCGTCATGGCTCCACTTATTGCTGAACCCCAGAATCGCTTCGTCCGTAGGCATGATGTCGACTTTGATTTTAGCAACAATCCATCGACAGATAGGTGCCCCTTCACTGCGATCTTCCCGGAAGCCACAATTTAAGAGTTCCGAGCGCAGTGAATTGACATAATCGCCGTAGGAGGAAACTTCGACAATCACATCAACATCATCGGTTGCTCGAATATAAGGCGTCGCCTGGTCCGTAATCAAAAGTGCAATCGTGGCGCCTCCAAGAAAAACTACCCTGGATCGAAGGGCGCCAAGGTGGAGCGCAACCGTTTCAACGAGAGCGATATTCGCATTACTGGCTTTCATGTCGCTTATCCACGGTCATTTGCACCGAGCATTGCGCGCAATAATTCTTCCGCGCGTTTACGCTCACGCGCGCGACCCGCCCGTATCGCATCCACAAGCGCCAGCGCTTCGTAGAGTCTCTCATCCTTGCGAGCGGCTTGAGGGACGGAACGATAAAGAGGTATCAGTGTTTCACCTCGGATCGGACCTTCAGGGTCAGGCCAAACAGGGGGTGGTTCACCCGAAGAAATGAATTCGGAAGCCAATGGCGGTGCCGCGTGTGCCGTCGGTAATCCACGTGTCAACGGTCCTCGTTCGGCAGGAAAAACATATTTCACACCGTGGATCAACAACTCTTCGAGTGCCGTGCGAATCGGTCTGTGATGCCGAGTGTTCATCAAACCGGCAAGCGTTGCTCTTTTGATCGCAGCGTGAGCCTCCGAGGAACTTATTTTCAGGGAAGAAGCAAGTCCACTGTACGACCACTCCTCGCCGGGATGCACAGCCAGCTTGAGAAGGACAAGGATGTCCTGCGGCTTCAGTTCCGTCGGCTTGCGCATACATCGAAGACTATTCGCGAATCGCGAACAACGCAAGGGTGGTGGATCCAGATGTCGCAAGTTGGGACGTGCGTTGAGCCATCAGGGGGACCGACGTGCGAAGTCACAGGGCGGATCGATCGCGGCCTCGTGGTGTTTGTCGGGGCCGCCGAGAACGATGATCGAACCGACCTCGACTACTTGGTGAACAAGGTCGTCAACCTGCGCGTCTTTCCGGACGAACGCGGACGCATGACGAAGGCACTCGCGGAAGCGGGTGGATCGCTGCTCGTGATCAGTCAGTTCACTGTCTTCGGCGATGTGCGTCGCGGCCTTCGTCCAAGCTTCGATGGAGCGATGGAGCCGGTGGCGGCCGAGGCGATGTACAACGAGTTCGTTGCGGCGTGTCGAGCGGCCGGTGCGCACGTGGAGACGGGGAAGTTTCGCGCGGACATGCGCGTGTTTGTCGAGAACGACGGACCCGTGACGATCCTTTTGGACTCAAAACGTTTGTTTTGACGCGAGCCTATTGCACCGTGAACGACCAGAGCACGGTCACGGGTTTGCCCTCGAACGGTTGGACCGTGAGTTGACGGAACGCCTTGTCGACGCACGCCCCGACACTCGTTCCGACAAACCTCGCATCCAGGGCGACCGAGGAAACCTGTCCGTTCTTTTCGATCACCAGGGCGACTTTGCCGGTGCCTTTGGGGGCATTGGGATCGTCTTTTCGTCCGCAGGATGCCGCCGTCAATTTGGCGTCATTCAATTTCGCATAAGCTTCGCCGCGAACCATGGCCGCAGCAACCGTCCCCGTATTCTCCAATGGGGGAATGTTGATTCCGGCATTTCCGTCTTGTTTAGCATTCGATGCAATCTCGGAATCCGGCGCTTTGTCCACTTCGCTCAAAATTTCTTTGAGCTGCGGGGGAACCGGGGCGCTCTCGCGTTCGCGTTGCAGCAAGTATTCATCGATTTCACGGACGACCGACGGATCGAGCGAGTTTTGTTGCGGGCTCGGACCTCGAGCGACTGCGTTTTGCGATTCGAGGGCGCGTTTGACGAATTTCAACGCCGTGAGGGCGGCTTTCGTTTCGGCTTCGCGCGCTTCGGCAGCGCGTTGTAATGCCGTAGCGCGTGCGGCATCGGCTTGGGCTTTGGCTTTTTGTGCTTCGGCGAGGGCGCGGTGCGCATTGGCGTCCGCGTTCTCCGCTTCCATGATCGCCTGTCTTGCTTCCATGTCGAGGTACCTCGTCCAGGCGGCGACTCCGGCGATCACCAGCAAAACAAGAACGATGATCGTAGCGATGCGGCTGCGCCAAGCGGTCGACATGCTTGTCTGGAAAAACTTCTTGGCGGGCCCCTCGAGGCGAATGGCGCGTTGTTTCAGAATTTCGTCCAAAACCAACAATCGCCGACGGCGCCATAAGAAATCCGGGTCCGGATTTTCATTCCAACGTTTTGAGGCTTCTTCGAAATCCGCCAGGATCAATCGAGCTTCGCGTTCGGCGGCCACCCACGCGCGCAGGCGTTCCCAATGCACCAGCAATGCTTCGTGCGCCAACGTTATCAGCTCGACCTCGCCGTCTTTACGGCGTTCGATTTCTCGCAACAATAGGCGCGCCTCGGCAAATACGCGAATGACGGCGTTCGCAGCCGGGCCGACTTCCTGGATCAATTCTTTGGTCGGCCGGGTCATTCGCGCGCCGGCGGGTGTGGTCAAACCCAGAAGAACCCGTTCGACGACCCGTTCGGTGCCCGCTTCCAGCACGGCCCGATCGAATGTATCGTTCGCATGTTTGGAGAGCGCCCCGGAAAAACGTTCGAGCGCCCTTAGTCCCGCCGCCGTGATTTTCTTTTTTTCGCGGTCCCGGGATTGCCACAATTCGCGCAAAGCGAATTCGACCAGCGGCATCGAACCGGCCGTGGATTCCAGAGCGTCCAAGAGTTGAATGCGTAAATTCGGCGCTTCGAAGGAATATCCATAACTCTCGATAGCGGCATCGATGACCTCTCCCCAAGCCGTCGGGCCCAAGGGAGAAACCATTACCGCGCCGCGGGTGAGAACATGTCCCAATGCTTCGTGCGCCAAAATGGGATCGAGCAGATCACGGCGCGCCGTGACGACGACCCGCAATCCGGGAAAAGGCCGTTCCCCGAGACGCGCGAGAAAATCGAGCGTCCAGACTTGACTCGTACCGGACGAACCTTGCGCCAAGGTGGCGATTTCTTCCAATTGATCGACGAGTAAAACCAATCCGCGACGGTTGTCGGCGAGCCAGGATTCGATACGCGCCGCAGCTTGATCCGGCGACCAATCCGGCTCGATACCGATATGAAATAACGCGGTCGTCAAGACGCGACGCGGATCCATTCCCGGCGAAACGACCAACGTATCCCATTGCTTCGAGCCGCCCAATGCTCCATCCGCAATCGCCGGCAAAATGCCGGCACGCGCCATACTCGATTTTCCACTGCCGCTCGGTCCAAGCAAGGCGACGAGTCCACGCATACGCAAAACTTCGAGCGCCCCGGCGACTTCGACGCGGCGACCGAAAAATACATCGCGATGCGCCATTTCAAATCGCTCGAGACCTCGAAATGGCCCGTCCTCTTCCGGAGGTAATGCTCGGGACCGTCCCGCGAGCGCTCCGCGTACGCGTTCGAGCTCCAGCGCGACGACTTCCGCCGAACGTGGGCGATGGTCGGGACTTGGTTCGAGTAAATCCGCAATCAAATCGACCAATGCTGCGGGTACGTCCGGAGCGACCGTCGAAATCCGCGGGGCTTTTTTTCGACCGTGCAAAATGTCGGCGTCGAGCGTTCCTTCACCCGCTGCCGGAATACGTCCCGACAAACAAATGAACATCATCGCCCCCAGTGAATAAAGATCGCTCGCGCTGGTCGCCGGGGCCAAGTCTCGCCAGCATTCCGGATCGACGTACCCTCGTTTTCCGCCGATGGCTTCGAGCGGTGAACGAAATCGCGGATCGCTGTCTTTGGGGCGCTTTTGTTTGGCCAGGGCCGGAGAATCTTTATGGGGTTCCGCCGCGGATATACCGAAATCGATAATTTTATACGCCGCGGGTGAACCAATTTGAGCCAAATCGACGACGACGTTTGCCGGCGACAAATCGCGATGCACCAGACCCGCACCATGCACCGCGACGAGGGCCGAAGCGACGGCAATGCCCACGTCGAGCGTCTCTTTGATGGTCAAGGTACCTTTGTCCCGCAATCGTTCGCCCAGCGTCTCGCCCGCGACGTATTCCATCGCCAATCCAATGACGCCTCGGTTTTCGTCGAATGGCAGCTGATAAAAACGTACGACGTTCGGATGCTCGACACGGCACAACCGCGCGGCTTCGTCGATGATGGCTTGGCGCGCATGATCGCTTTCCGCCGTCAACGCAAAGAGTTTTACGGCCGAAAGGCGAAGTTTCGTGCTGCCCGCCATCTCTTCGGCCAACCACACGGGGGCAAACCCGCCGCGGCCGAGCTGTCGTTCGAGCCGAAATGTGCCAATGCGCCGCTCGTCATCGGGCAGATCGAGCAATTTTCGAACGGCTTCAGGCAAGGCGCTCGCGGACATTTCAGGCCGTAGTGTTGCTGGAATTGCGGGTGCGTGTCAAATAATCGGCGTACGACGAGAATGAAAATGCCAACAGCGTAATTTCGACACCGAGCAGTCAATGAAGTTCCGCGCCGGTTTGTTCCTTGATACAACCATCATGATGGACAAAGAATCCGTCGTTGTGACATCCGGCACTTCAACGCTCGAGGCGGAAGAACCCGACCTCGTCATTTATCGGCTCGTCGGCACGATTGAAGGTGCCGAGATGCGAACGTTACGCGAAGCCGAAGGACGTTGGAATGCCGGTAAGAATCACTTGCTGGTGATGGTCGATATTCGCGCCATGACGGGGGCGACGTGGGAAGCTCGTCGGTTGAGCGCCCAGGAGGCCATGGGAACCAAGAATCGAGCCATCGCGATTTTCGGAGCTCATCCGGCCATACAAACCATTGCCGACTTGACGGTTCGGGGCATACGTGTGCTCTCCAAAGGTAAAATGTCCTGTAGGTTTTTCTCGAACGAACAACTGGCGCGTGAATGGTTGTTTGCGCAACGCCCGCATTTGATTGATTATACGAAACAACAAACCATCATCGATGATCGCGGCTGATGGTCGGCGTAAGAAATCACGAAAGAAAAGCTTCTTCCAAGTCGACTTCCGGAATGACATTTCGATGGGTGCGGAGCATTTGCCGGACGGCTTCCGTCATCGTTTTTTCAATTTGAATACGTACAGCTTCGGGGACGATCTTGGGCAGCGTGTGCGCCGATTGCGTGGCCATCGTCATTGCCGAATCGATGGACGCGCCGCCCGAGACCCATTGCATTGCGGATGCGACACGCCGAATGACCGATTCCATTCCGGCGGCTTCGCCGAGCACTCCTTCGAGCCGCAGTTGTTCCACGACGACGACACCGCCCCGCTCGACACGCAATCGATCCAGATACGCGACGGGTTTTCCCTGCACGATGACCAAGATGCCTTTGCTGCTGATCGTCACCGTATCAATTTGCGCCGCCGCAGCCCGTTCGGCGTTCGTGCGGGTCACCATGAGCGTCGCCATGTTGCCGCGCCCCTCGAGCGTCACGTCAATCGTTGTGCCACGACGAACTTCGAGCCCCGCGCCGTTTTCCGTATGCCGAAAATCCGCCTTCATCACGAGGTTCATATCGATTCGGACGCGACCGAAATCGCTGTATTGCACTTCGGAGGTCCCTTGTTTCGGCTGCGTTCGGAAATGTTCGGTCACGGATTCCAATGTCGAAACGATGTGCCGATCGAGCATGGGATTGTAACCGACCACGGCCATCGAAGTTCCATTGATGCCGTCCACGATGAGGTTTTGGATTTCTTTTTTTGCATCGTCGGAAAAGTCGATCAATCCTTCGGCGACGCCGTGAATGGCCCCAAGGAAAACCTTGGTTTGTCCCGTCGTAAAATCGCGGGTAATTCCTCCGAGTTGCATATTCATGGCCGGCCATTGCGCGTCGATCAAAATGGGCGGGCTGAACGTCATCTCCAAACTGCTGCGCGTCACCGCCGCGCGAAATCGACTTTCCGATTCCGTGCGCAATTCGCGTTGCCACGTGCGCGATAAGTTCTTTCCCGCGCCGAGGGCAAACGACAAACCAATGCTTTGCAGCTCGACCTCACCGGGCAAGCGTTCATCCATAGCGATGTCGTTGCGTCGTTGGTTCGTCATGGTCATCCTCGCCGCATTCTTCGACTCCAACCGGGGTTCGCGGTGCACAGCGTCGCAGGCGGCTCGAAGCCGCAAAGGGTCACCCGGGAATATACGAGCTTATCGGAGTCCTCGTAGGTCGGCAAGCTCGTTGCCCGTCGGCGGATTCGCGTGCGCAAAAGCTGCAACGTCGCGACGACTCTGGTATCGTGCGAAGCCGATGGGCGGTCGTTTATCTCGACGAACTTCTGCAACGAAGAGCCGTATGCTCGCGAGTGCGACGGCGCTGCTCTTGATCGCGACGTCGATGCCTCGTGGAGCGGATGCGTTTCCGCACATCGTCCGTTCCGGTGAAACCCTCGCGCGTATTGCCGAGCGTGTTTATGGGCGCGTCGAAGCCGAGCAGTTGCTCGTGGCCGCCAATGGTCTCGACAATGGTCGCGGCATTGCGATTGCCCCCGGCATGCGCCTTGAAATTCCCGCGGTGGGTCATCATCGCGTGGCTGCGGGTGAAACGTGGCCGTCGCTTGCGGATCTTTTGCTCGGTTCTCCGGATCGCAGCGATGTGTTGGCTTTCGCCAATGGCGCCAAGTCGTGGATTGCGCCGACGGAAGGGCTGGAGATCCGCGTTCCCTACAATCTTCGCTACATTGCGACGTCGGGTGACTCGATTCTTACGATCGCGTATCGATTTCTTGGCGATCGCGACAAAGCTTGGATGCTCCATCGATACAATCATCTCGGCAATCAGCCATTGCGTCGTGGCGAGCTCGTTCTCGTGCCGATCGTCGATCTCGAATTGACCGCCGAAGGAAAACTGGAAGCCGCGCTCGCGGGAGCGCTCGTGCGGGCCGAAGGCTCGGGTCAAGCGCGTGATGCACAACGACGAACCGATGCGGAGCTGCCGGCGCTCGCTGCGGATGTGTACAACGGTCGATATGTGGACGCCGTGGTTCGAGCCAATCGGTTGCTCGGCAGCGGTTCATTGAGTCGACCGCAGATTGCGTTGATTCATCAAAAACTCGTCGAAGCGTATGTGGCGCTCGATGCCCAGGGTTTGGCGGAGACGTCTTGTCGATTGTGGCGGGAAGCGGATCCGGCGGCGGTGCTGGATCCTGTCGAGTTGTCGCCGAAGATCGTGCGTGCTTGCCTCAATGCCACGACCCAAAGTGTTTCTCCAGAAAAACAGGCGCCCGTGGTTGTCCCGGCGAGTTCGTCAACCGCGGTTGGCGCGCGTGCGGATGGAGGGATTTGAGTGCCGTCCGATACTCTGACAGAGCGACTTGCCCGCGGAACCGTCGTCGCCGATCGTTATGTGATCGACGGTGATTTGGGTGAAGGCGCAACCGGCATTGTGTATGCGGCTCATCGCGCGAGCGACCATGTCCGCGTCGCGCTCAAGGTCATTCATCGGCATGTTTGTTATGACGAACAGGCGTTGGGACGATTTCAGCGTGAAGCGACGATCCTGAAGCAGCTCGAGGGCAACCATATCGTGCGGTTGCTCGACATCGCCGTACATGACGAACTCCCCGTGCTGGTGCTCGAATACGTCGAAGGTCGATCGCTCGAAGCGGCATTACGAGCGGGCGCGCCGACGCTCGACCAGGCTGTGGAGATCACGTTGCAGATTTGTGCGGCGCTCGGGGCTGCGCATGCGGGTGGATTCGTGCACCGGGATCTCAAGCCTGGAAACGTGATTGTGCAAGGCGAATTGGGCGGAGCGCGGATCCCGATGGTGTGGGTCGTGGATTTTGGTTTGGGCAAAGCGCTCCACCGGGAGACATCCAATGTATCGATGACCGATCGCGGCATTATCCTCGGCACACCCGAATACATGTCACCCGAGCAAGTGGATGGCGAGGGTATTGATCATCGTTGTGACATTTACGCGGCCGGGGTGATCCTATTCGAATTGCTCACGGGTCGCCTCCCTTATCGTGGACAAACCGCGATCAGCACCATGACATCGCATTTGAACGATCCCGTTCCGTCCGCGCGAAGTGTTTGTCCCGAACGAGGAATCTCTCCGGCGCTCGATGCCGTCGTATCGCGGGCGTTGGCCAAAGCTGCTGCGGATCGATATCCCACGGCTCGGGCATTTGCCGAAGCGCTCGCGGCTGCGCGCCGGGAAGCGCACGTCGTCGCACCGCGTTCCGTCAGCGCCGAAGATGCCAAAGCATTGGCGGAAAAAGATACCGAGCTCGAGTTGCGAGATGCGGCGAAGGAAGCGAAAGACGGGGCCGAGATTATCCGAGACAAACGCGCCGAGATACGACCGGCCGTTCCGTCCGTGCCGGCTTCGATGCCGAAGAAACAATGGGCTGCCGTGGTCGTCGTGACGCTCTTGGCGATTGTCGTCATCGTGGTCGGAGCCGTGATGGGTTCGCGTTAGTTGTGATGGCTTTTTCGGGCGAGCGCAGCGATACTACGGCGTCATGAGCTTTCGATCATCCCTTTGGCGTCGAGTTTGTCCTGCTGCCGTTTTGGCTGTTGCGGCCCTGGTTTTACCGCGTACCGCCCAGGCGGATATTGTTGCCGTGGGTTGCGATGCGGATCCCGATTGGTGCAAGACGGGTCCGATATCATTCGGCAAGAGCGATACGTTGCCGATTGAATGGAGCTTCGATACGGGCTGGGTGCCTCAGAATTCGCCGTTGCAGCTTTATTTGAAGGCGGGGGTGTATGCAACGACGCGCCTTTCGTTGAAAGGAGCGCTCGAAACGAGCTGGCCGGAAGCGTTGGTATTGCGTACGCCGGGACAAACGGACGGTGGAATGCTTGCATTTCATTACGGTGCCGAACTGAGCGCCCAAGCGAAGATTCACATCACGGTCGCGGGACAGGATTACGACTGGACCGGAGACGTCCCGTACATTCCGCAATTCGATTTCCAGGTCGAAGGCGAGAAAGCATTTGATACGTGGGCATTCGATCCCGGAACGACCTTGTCGAGTAAAACCATGCCGGCGCGGATCATCGAAGTGGGCGTGGGGGACATCGTCGGCGGATCGATTCCCGGCATCGATGGTGGAATCGCCGTCGATTTGGCGATGGAATTGGCGGCCACGTACAAGACGAAGCGTATCGTCATTGAAACGTCCGACGGTCAACCCGTAGCGGGCGGGGACATCACGAAACAAGACGGCGAATCGTCAATGAAATACCTCAATGGTCCGGCCGTGGATTTGGACGTGCATCCGGAAGGAACGGTCGGTTACGACGGCGTCATTCATTTGATTCCGGCATTTTGGGTGGAGCTGTTGGGCAAGCAGTGGAGCATTCCCATTGCCGATATTCCGATCGCGTTTCCCATTACGGATACGGATTGGGTCTTCGATAAACAACGCGTGCACGTGCCCCTTCCGGATGTCGTTCTTTCGGTGGAGGAAATCGATTTCGGCGACGTGCAAGTCGGTCAAAAAGGATTGGAGAATTTCGGCGTTTGGAATGCAGGAGAAGCTCGGGCGAAAGTCGCGTTCGTCTCCAGCAGTCCGGATTTATTTCCCGCGTGGGATCCCGCCGCCGATGTGGAGTCCGGCGTGACCTTCGATTCCGCGGTGCGATTTTTGCCGACCAAAAATGGCCCATTCGAAGCGACGCTTTTCGTCGCGTCCAACGATCCGAGCGATCCGGTCCAAAAGATCATCCTGAAAGGCACAGGATTTGGTGGTCCCGAAACGCCTCCAGCCACAGTGGAACAAGATGGTAGTTGTGCATGTCGATTCATCAATGCGTCATCTGGTAAATCCAATGACCAAGCAATGATGATGTTTGGTTTGCTCATGGGCATTACATCGCTTCGTCGGGCGGCGCGGGTCAAAATCAACCCACTCGGGTCAAAAGTGACCCACACGAAAAGCTGCAAGCGTTCGACAAACGGATCCTGCTGAGATCTCAATTACATGAGCCGGGGTTGTTTTTGACCCAGGCGAGTTGTGAATTCGCATGATTTCCGTGCGTTTATCATGCGGCACGCATGTTGCTTAAGCCCGTCATGTGACCCGTGCAGGAGCCGCAAACATGACGACCGCCGCAGATCTTTCGACTTCTTCTTCTGGTGTTTTCGAGATCCCTTCGTCGAAGACCACGAACAACATCGTATCCGGCTTTGAGTCGCGTTTGATTGGGCGGTGTCCGGCGTTGGTTCAGCTGCGCACGACGATTGCCACGATGACGCAGCTCGAATGTCCCGTATTGCTCGTGGGGGCTCCGGGCACGGGCAAGCGATTCTTGGCGCGGACGATGCACGAATTCGGTTCACTTTCGACGCGGCCTTTCGTGGTGCTTTCGTGCGGCGATGGGACGATGAATGCGGACAAACTTCGCCGCATCATCGACAGCGCGGTGAATGCGACATTGTTCGTCGACGCCATGGAGTGCTTGAGCCTCGATTTGCAAGATTTGCTGATGCAATGGGTCTTCGTCGAAAAGCGTGATGTTCCCGCGCGCGTATTTGCTTGCAGCACGCACCTTCTGCATGATGACGTCGCCGCCGGTCATTTCCGCGCCGACCTCTATGATCAATTCGCAGCGAGCATCGTGGCGGTGCCGTCGTTGAGCGAACGTCGGGAAGACTTTCAGGCTCTCGTTCAGCATTTCTTCGAGCAATCGGTGGTGCGGGCGCGTCGCCAGGATTTGCGTGGAATTTCGCCCGAAGCGCGAGCATTGCTCGAAGCCCACGTTTTCGTCGAAAATGTTCGCGGCCTCGAGCACGCGCTCGAGCATGCGATTGCATTCGCTCAGGGGCCGTATGTAACGATGGCGGATCTGCCCGTGGAAATGCACGAATCGGAGCCGGTGGAGATCTCGTCGCTGTTGCGATCGTTGCCGGCCAATGGTGTGGACCTGAAAAACGCTGTCGAGACGTTCGAGACGCGCATGATTTTGCAAGCGCTCGAAAGGACCGGATGGAACAAGAATCGAGCGGCGCAACTTTTGGGGCTCAATCGCACGACGCTCGTGGAAATGATCAAACGCAAGCGCCTCACGCCCCCGGCCGGTATTCGTCGGGCCGCATTCCGAGATGCTCCCCATGCAGCGGAAGAATTGGCTGCGGAATGAGTTGATTTAATCGACTTCGTCCGACGGAACTCGCCAACGTTCTTCAAGGCCCGCTTTTTCCCACGCCTGAAAGGCGGGCAATCCCCTCACTGCATTCATGTATTCGCGCGTGTCGTCGTCGACGACGATATCGTAGGTGTCGAATCGCGTCACCACGGGTGCGTACATTGCATCGGCGCCCGAAAACTTTCCAAAAAGAAATGGTCCTTCCGCGCCAAACTCGTTGCGGCACCTGCGCCACGATTCTTGAATGGCTTTGACGTCGGCACGAGCATCATCGGGCATGGGCACTGCTTTTCGTGGCCGGCGGAGGTTCATGGGGCACGTGCGGCGTAATGCCGAAAATCCCGCATGCATTTCACTGGAGACGGCTCGAGCCACCGCTCGCGCTTTTTTCGACGCGGGCCAAATCCCCGCTTCGGGAAACGTCTCCGCCACGTATTCGATGATGGCCAGCGATTCCCAGACGGTGATGTTTCCATGCCGCAGAATCGGGACTTTTCCCGCGGGGCTATGTTCGAGCACGCGCGGCGCGAAATCCGGTTCGTCCAGTAAAATGAGCGTCTCGCGAAAGGACAGACCGGCGCCTTTCATCGCGAGCCACGGGCGCATCGACCAGCTCGAATAATTCTTGTTGCCGATGATCAAATGCAAGTCGTTCATCGAGTGCCTCTCAGCGCATGACGTCACGCCAATTCATGGCGCGCGGGGGCGGAGTTTCTTTTGCCAAACGAATGACGAGGTCCGCCATTTTTTCGACAGTCCAGCGAAAGTGATCCGGACCGAGCGACGTAATGTCGAAATCGGGTGCGGAATTCATGAAATCAATGGCGTACGGAATGCCGTCTTGAATGGCCAATTCCACCGTATTCATGTCGTATCCGAGCGCTCGACAAATGGTGCGCGCATCTTCACAACAACGCACCAACAAATCCGGATCGAGCGCCGGCATCGTTTCGTTTGCCCGGACATACCGATCGAAATGCCCGAGACGCGGATCCCATAACGCGGGACGAACCTCTTCTTTGCCTACGACGATGCAGCGCACGTATTGCGACCAGCGAATGGCCTCTTGCGCGATCATCGTCAGCGTTCCCGACTTATCATAAGCTCGCCACAATTCATCGAGCGAATTCACGCGCGAGACATCGCGAAACCCTCCTCCCCAATGCGGCTTGATGAACATGGGAAACCCGAGCGTTTCAATGGCTCCTTGCCAATCGAGCGGAAATCGCAAATTGTGCAGCGTTTCGGAAGAAACGCCCTGGACATACGATTTCGACGGCAAAACCACCGTCTTCGGGACGTGGATACCGAGGCGGGAAGCGAGTGCGGTCCCGAAAAACTTGTCGTCGGCGATGCGCCAAAACGGATTGTTGACGACGCGTGTACCCGCCAAAACGGCGAGCTTGAGAATCGGCTGATAACAAGTGACTTCGTGCGAAATGCGATCGACGATCACGTCGTACGCGGGCGGTTTGTCGATTGCGGTGATGTCGATTTCGGCATAACCGGCCACGACACCCGCATCACGACGGGCCACTTCGGCGATCAATGCATCGGGAAACGAACGTTCTCGGCCCACGAGGAGCCCAACACGGAGGACCATGGCGCGGTCCTAGCTCGATTTTCAGCGCGCGTCCATTTCTCTCAGCTCGCGTTTCAACACTTTGCCGGTGGGATTTCGAGGCAGCGCATCCAAAAACACGAAATCACGCGGCACCTTGGGTCCGGCCAATTGCTTGCGACAATAATCCACGAGCGCCGGTGTATCCACGGTCGCGCCTTGTTTTACCACGACAAACGCGCGCACGCGCTCGCCCCATTCCGCATCCGCAATACCCACCACCGCCGCTTCGGAGATCGCCGGGTGATCTTCGAGCACGCCTTCCACTTCCGCCGGATACACGTTTACCCCGCCCGAAATGATCATGTCGCGCTTGCGGCCCTCGAGGAAAAAGTAGCCCCGTTCGTCCTGGCGCGCGAGGTCACCGACCGAGAAAAACCCCTCGCGCATCGCATCGCGCGTGCCGGATTCGTTCGCGTGGTAGCCCGTGATCATCTGCCCGCTGCGCGCGTACAGCTCGCCTACGCGTCCGCGTGGACACTCGCGACCTTCGTCATCGAGCAGGCGCACGTGTTGGCCTTCGATGATTTTCCCGATCGTGCCCGGTGCCGCCCGCAAGTGTTCGGGTTTGGCCAACGTGACGACACCGGTCTCCGTCGCGCCGTAGAAGTTGTAGAGCGTGTCGCCGAAGTAACGCATGACTTCGTGGGCCAGGGACGCCGTCAGCGGAGCGCCGCCCGAGAAAATCACCTTCAGCGACGATGTGTCGTAACGACGAATCGTTTGTTCTCCAAGTTCTACGATGCGGTGAAGCATCGTCGGAACGACCGCCGTGGTCGTGATGCGATAACGCTCGACGGCCTCCAAAAATGCCTCGGGGCGAAAGTCGCGCAGGATGTAGACGGTGCTGCCGACGATGTACGACAAGCCGATGAAGCTGTTCGCGGTGGCATGGTAGAGCGGACAAACCGCGAGGTGTTTTTCGCCGACACGCATCGGAGTTTCACCGATGAGCGACATCGCGCCGGCCATGACGCCGAGCGCGTACTTGCGCACGGCGCCTTTGGGTTTGCCCGTGGTGCCCGAGGTGTACATGACAACCGCCGGAGCATCATCGCGCTTGGGTATCGAACCTGTTTGTCCTTCTTGAACCAGGTCCTCGAGCGTCGCAAACGGCGGACACGTACCTGCGGCGACGATGCAGCGCGTGTCTCCGAGGTGAGCGCGAACGGCGGGTGATTGTTCGAGGACCGCGGCGACTTCGGCATCGAAGGCGAGCAAACTCGCGCCCGAGTCCTTTATGACAAACTCGAACTCGCGGGGCGTCGATCGGTAGGAACAGCTCACCGTTGCGCATCCGAGACGAGCCGCAGCCGTTTGAACAAGAACGAATTCGGGGCGGTTCTTCATCATGATGACGACGCGATCACCGCCTCGAACACCGCGCTTTGCGAGAGCTTTGGCGATGGCGTCGACCCGTTGATCAAGCTCGAAGAACGAGTACGAACGCTCCGCTTGAACGAGTCTCCCCACCTGTGCTCCCGGCGGCGTCGTGAGTCCGACGAGGGCGAGGCGATGCGGTTCGTTCTGAGCGGCGACGCGAAACGCGAGGGATGGTTCGGGTTTGCCCCGGAGCACTTCGCGCAAAAAAGTTCGTGCGCCGCCGACGCTCATCGATTGATGCATCCCTGTTTGCTTTGCGACACGACCAATGATTCGGGCGTGAAGCAGCGTTTCTTCGCCTACGCGTCGGAGCTCGGCCAGCTCGTCTTGGAATTGCATGGGGTGGATTGTAGTCGCGCCGCGTTTGGGGATAGTGTCATTGTCGTGAGTACGAACAATCGGCGTACGGACAACCGCGCAGCGATCGAGCTGAATGTCGAATACAAGCGGCTCAACACGTTTTTTGCCGACTACACGCGGAACATTTCCAAGGGCGGTACGTTCATTCGTACGGACAAACCCCTCGATATCAACACCGAGTTCGTCTTCGCTTTGACCATCAAGAATGTCCCCGATCCGCTTCGTTTGCGTGGTCGAGTGCGCTGGATCGTGCGACCTGCCGATGCCACGCCGGAGTCCCCCGCAGGCATGGGCATCGAGTTCATGTATCGCAACGATGCCGAGCGTCGCGCGACCGAGGAGGTCGTGGAAAAGCTGATGGTCGAGGAACTCGGTGAAGAGCTGGCCGCGCGGCTGCTCGGGCACGACGTCGAGATTCGTTGACTTCAACGAGAACGTGTTTTGCGGATGATGCCGCCGTGTATCGTTCGTCCGGCACGAGCGCGTCAACGATCCGCCCTCGTCCAGGTGTCGGGGCGCGTGTACACTGCGCGAAAAATGCCCTCGAGAACTTCGCCCTGCGGGCGCGCTGTCGTTCGAACGCTTCTCGCCTTGTCGCTCGTCTCGTTGGGATGTGGTGGACCGGGTACGACAACCAAAAAGCCCGTGCTGGCTTCGGGAGAAGCGGCGGTTCGTCCGGTCGATGTGAGCGACGACGACTTCTCCGCTTCGCTCGTGAAGGTTCTGCAAGACGGATCGCGTACGCCCGAACGACTTGGTTTGCTCACGGGCGTCGTGCGCAGGCAACTCGCGCATGCCCGCCAGCGGTTTGTCCTGGGACGTAACGAGCTGGGAACGTCGAGTGTTCTCGGGTCGTTGTACTTGCTCCGCGCCGGCGAAGGGCAGGTGTCGATGATCGATGATCAAGGCGCCAAGGCTCTCGATGGGGCGATTCGTTTTCTCGGAACGCGTGGTGATGAAGGACGAACTCACGCGCTCATGCGCATGCGAGCCATCACGCTCGCGGACAAGTCTCCCGAAAAAGCGCAGCTTGATGAGCACCTGACAAACCTCGAACGATGGCTGTCGGAAACGCACGGCGGTACCGAGGGTGAACGGCGAGGTTCCGAAGCGCGTTATCTGATGTCGCGAGCGATGGTCGACGCATCGGAAGAGACGGTCGAAGCTGCGGCAAGCGCGATCGAGGCGTGGGTGAATCGCGGCATCGAGATCGATCTGGCGTTCCGACAACTCGGTCGACGGCCGACACGTCCCGAGGGCATGGAAGCTGCGCGTTCGCTCGAAACGGGAGCGATGATGTTGGCGGCGCTTTACGTGCGACACGGCGATGCGGCGCGAGCGCTCGCGAAGATCGAAGGCACGGAGTTACGTCGCGTGGCGGAGCCGCACTTGCGTCGCGCGCTCATTGCAGCGGCTGAAGATGGCGACGTGCGCGGATGGGAAATGCTCGCGGCGACGTTTGCCCACGAGGTCGCGCCGGATGACGAAGACGACGAGAGCGCAAGCGAGCACTTGCCGGAGGATTTCGTCGAAGCGGCGATGTGGGGGAGTCTTCTCGAGGCTTATCGCAAAGAGCCGACGAACATTCGTATCGCCACGTTTCTTGCGGAGAGACTCGTGCGGTTCGGCATGCCGGAAGGTGCCGCCGGAGTACTCGCGGGTGCGATCGGGACAAACCCGAGCGCGGGGTTTGTCGGGGAAGCATGCAGTGTTTTGCTCGAAGCGATGGTGATTGATGCGGAGGCCGGCGATGATGCCGCTGTTCGTCGAACGTTTCGGGCAGCCGCGCCGATTTTGGCCGCGGCTGATCGTCCCGAAATTGCTCGTGCGGGGGTCGAACCCATCGCGTCTCGCGTGCGTTTCTTCATGGCCATGACCGAAGCTCGGGTCGGCAACTTGGCTCCTGCGCGTCCTCTGTTTTTGGCATCCGTTCGTGCAAATCCATCGGTTGCCGCATGGGTTCGTCTGGGACGCGTCGATCGGCAGATGGGCGATGCCGCTGCGGCGCTCGAGGATATTCGCTTGGCGCTTGGTACGCCGGATGCTCGCGTCGCGCTTGCCGACGTGTGTGAAGCCAACTTGCTGGCGTTCGAGATTCATCGCGATGCGGGACGACAAGCGGAAGCGAAGGCGGCGCTCGATGAAGCGTTGGCCAACGTGTTGGTCATGCAGAAACAGCGTGGCGACGTGGGTAGTCGAGCACGTGCCGAATCACTGCTTGGACGTGTCTACGACGCGTATGGCGAAACGAAGGCGGCGAACCAGGCGTACGAACGATCGCTCGTCGTAGCGGCAAGCGATCGCGATGTGCTTGGCGCGACGGTTTTGCAGGCGGTTGCGCGGGCTCTGGTGCGTGGAGACTTCGCGGCCGGCGAAGCGGCGTTGAAGCAGGGGCTCGATGCCGACATCAATCTCGAAGATCGCATCTACGCGGGGTTGTGGTTGCAAATGATCCAGCGGAAAAACTCCGTCACCAAGAGCGAGACGGTGGCGCGGGCGTTGACGGTCAATGGCGATCGAGAGGCGTGGGTTGTCCAGTTGGCACTTTGGGCAAACGGAAAAATGACCGATGACGCGCTCAATGCCGCAGCGCAAAATATCTCGCAAAAGGTTGAAGCAGAGTTTTACACGGCAATGTCGCGTCGCGTTGCGGGCGATTCGACGACTGACGCATTATTGCGTCGCGTCGCAAATAGCCCGGTAATTGACTTAATCGAAGTCCAGCTCGCCAAAGATCTGCTGGCACCTTCTTTTCGCATCGCACTTCCGTCGAGTGCGAATACGATTTCACCCTAGTTTGTCATAGATTGCTGCTGGTCATGGTGATTCGAGGCGCTTATCCTTGCGGGTATGGATGGGTTTTTCTCGCGACACCTTCGAATGGGCCTTGTGCTTGCAGCAACCGCCGTCGTGGCAGGTTGTAACTCCGACCCGGTCGTATGGCCCGTTTCGGGCGATGCCGCGGGTGACTGGACAAACCTTCAAGCGACGTATGGTCCGCGCATTCGCGCCGAGGACGGCGAATACGAATTCAAGCGCGGAATCGACATCGATGTTCCGGAACGAACGGACGTTCATGCCATTGCATCGGGTACGGTGCAGATCATTGAACAGTTTGCCCAAGGCGGCGGTATGCGCGTACAAGTCGCTCATGACGGGTTTTACAGCAATTACCTGCATTTGCTGACGGTCGATGCGAAGGTCGGAGACTTGGTCGATCCTGGAGATACCATTGGGACGTCGGGTACGTCGGAGGACTTGCGTCCGCATTTGTATTTCGAGATTCGCAAGCCGGGCACGGAAGTCGTAGATTGCGTTCACCCATTCCGCATTTTGCCCTATTACGATCGCGGCGCGCCGACGTTGGTCCTGGACAACGTCGATACGACGATACCCACGGCGCCGAAGGTCACGGTCCACGTCGTCGTTCGTAATCGCGAGCTCGACCTCGTGCGAATCTCCGCGTCGACATTCGAAGCACCGCGCGAAGCCATCCTCGATGGTTTGTCCCCCATGTCCGAGCAACGCTGGCAGATGGAGGATTGGAATCGGGAAAAAACCGGTAATGCCACGGACACGATGGCATTGGATGATCCCGCGCCCAACGGTATCGAAGTCAAACCCGCCCTTTTCGATAACGTTAGCACCGAGCAAACCATTGCGTTTACCTTTACGAAGCTCGTCGGGCCGACAGATACTTCGCATCTGCGCTTGCGCGTGGAAGCCGAGGACATCAGCGGCAACGTCGCCGTGCTGATCGGCCCCTGAGCGCTGGGCTTCGCCCAGACCCACGAGGGCTCCCCGCCCTCGACCCGGCAAGGGCCCAGGCCCTTGACCCGGGTACTGGTTTGTCCTGCGGACAAACCAGACACGTATCAGGAGGCTATAGCAGACTTAACCCTGTTGATTTGGCCGCGTAGCGGACAAATCAATATTGGTCCAGCGCTCGCTGGTCCGGGTCCAGGGGCGGATAGCCCCTGGTCGGGTCTGGGCGGAAGCCCAGCTTTGCGATTACGGCAGTGCCATCACTTCAATGGCGGCGCCTCGAGCGCGCGCTTTGGACGCGGCGACGAGACGCCCCGATTCCACACCGAATTGACCTTCGGCTGCTTCGAGCACTTTTTTGGTTTTGGTCGCGTCCACGCCTCCCGTTTGACCATTCACGGAAATGCGCAGCACGTTGCGTTCGAAGACCGCGGCGAGCAATCCCACGGTATTGACGAGCGATTCTTCGTCGAGTTTTTCTTGACGGTACACCACAATCGCGTCTTTGCCTTCTTTGATATCAACCTTAGCAGGCCGATTGTCCCGTCCCATCATGCCATCATTGGCTCGGGCGAGCGCTGTGACCACGGACGTCGAAAGCGGAAGGTTTTCCGGCAATGGTGTGCTGACGAAAGAGACGCCTCGGTAAAGCTGCCATGTGCGTTGGAAGAGAGCGGGAATGCCGAGCGCACTTCGTCCCGACAATCCCAAATAACGAGCATTGTCGGCGATCGTCGCCGTTTCCATTTCACCCAGTCGGCGCAGCAATCCGAGCGGCTCGGGGGCTCCTTCGAGGGCTGAAACCACGCGTGCCCCGCCGGGGGGATCCGATCCGAGTTTCTTGATGCCATCGAGCCAGCCTTTGGTGAACGCCACCATCGCACGTTCTTTGTCCGCGATCATTCCATGCGGAGCAATGGCCACGAGCGGCAGCAGGTGCGGCGTATCGGCCGACGTCATGACGATTTTGCGTCCGGCATCGGTTTGAGCATCCATGCGTTCGAATGCGAAAAAAGCCGCGTCTTTTTCTTCTCGTTCGCCTGGAACAACCATTTCGATTTCATTCGGAGCCACACCGGCGATATCGAGCAGGAACAGACCGAAGAACGTGGCCGGTGCGCCGCGAGCGCCGACCAATTTGAGTGGCGTTTTGGGGGACGACGTCGGGAGACCGGCTGTTTTTCCGGCCAAAGCTTCCCGTCCGCGGGAAAACCCGGCCACGAAAAACACTTCCGGCGACAAGGCTCGCAAGCGTTCGTAACTTTCGACGAAACTCGACAATGGAACGATCGCCACGTCCGCGCCGCTCGAGTCACCACCGCCGCGGGCCAGAGCATCTTCGATGTTGCTCATCGCGTTCGAGACGGACAAACGCACGTCGAGGCCTGACGGGGTGAAGGCGCTTTTCGCGTTGGGTTTCGTTCCGTCATTCGCCAAAATGCCGGGCGCCGCCAGATCCCAGCCCAAGGCGACCACGGCGAGCGGTCGATCCATGGCTGGAACGGGCCCGGCATCCGCTGTCGGGGCGCTCGAGCTCGGGTTTGGCGGGGCATGACCACTGGCCGCACTGCTCGTGGTCGGCCGGGCACTCGCAGCCGCGGATGCTTCCGCGGAAGGTGCGGGATTTGCAGAATTTGCGGCGGGCAATCCGGCGGGTGGATTCGCTGCGGGCGCGCGATGCGCCGTGCGTGGGCGCGTGGCGGCGAGCGCCCCAAATCCCCCCAAGATACAGACGAGCAAAACGAGGACGATGGTTTGGCGCACGTTGATCACCACTGGCCCGAAAAGGGATTTTGGTCGCCGATTTTTCGTTTGTTGGGATAACTCGGTTTCATGAGCCGTTTCAATTCATCGACGGGAACGGCCAAATTCAAGTTTTGCGCCCGAGCCAAAGGACCGCCGACTTGCGCGGTAATGATACCGATCACCTCGCCGCGCATATTGAACAAGGGCCCGCCGGAATTGCCCGGCGAAATGGGGACCGAAATCTGAATCCATTGCCGCCCTTCATAGAGTCGCCGGGCGGAAATCAAGCCATCCGTGAGCGTATGTTCGAGGCCCAGCGGATTGCCGATCGCAATGGCGCGTTCGCCGACCGCCACTTTTTCCGAATCGCCCAAACGCAGCGGCTTTGCATCCGCCGGAGCGGCTCCACTTTCCAGCGGTCGTTTGATGTCAATCGAAAGGATCGCCAAATCGACGGCGCGATCATCGACCAGCACATCGATGTTCTCGTACGACGCACCATTTTGGAATTTTATTTTGGCGTATTCGGCGCCTTCGATGACGTGGTGATTCGTGACGATCGTTCCGAATTCGTCAATCAAAAATCCCGTCCCGCCGCCTTGAGCATCACCCTTTTTGACGAAAATCGTCACGACGGAAGGCGACCATTCACGGAAAAGTTCCGCGGGCGTTTTTTCTCCCGTCGGGCGCGGTTTGGGATCTTTCGGCGCGTCGGCTTCGGGCGCCGCATCGGCGATGGCTGCGTTCGGGGTTTCCGGAGCCGCATCCGGCGCAGCTGCGGCGTCCACGTCCGTTACGTTTGTCGCGTCCGCTCCCGCGTCGGTCACGTCGACAGGTGGGTTTGTCACAGCAATCGGGCGCTCGGGACGCACATTGCCCAGAAAATATGCGACGTCGGCGAGGAAGGAAAAACCTTCGGTCGACAGTCGATCTCCTTCGGCGACGAGCACGGGGCCGGTAACACTTGCTCCCGCGGTGAATCCAAGCGGCACGAGCGCGAGGAAAAGTGCCAAAACATCCGTGACAATGCCTTTGCCGCGCGTCGGATCATCCTTCGGCAAGAGCTTGTCGGCAATGGCCAGCGGCACGCCGAGCGCGATGACGAACGCCACGATTCCGCGTACGTAAAGGTTTGTCGTGATCGCACCCACGCCGCTCATGAACGACACGACGGTGGCCACGAGTCCCGCCGGAATCACGAGGAGTTTCAGGATCAAAAGGATTGGCCCGAGTTTCGAGGAAGACTCGGACGATGAAGACGAAGGTGCGGGGGAAGGGGTTTTGCTCGGCATGGACGCCCGTGATGATGGAGCCTGGTTTGCCCGGCCGCGTCAAGCTTGCTCTTTCATCCCGGCCGGCGCTACAAATTGCCTCGTGTCCGAACTCGCGCAAGACAATCCCGCCGATGTGCCCGCAGATCTCCCCTTCGTCGCCAAGCTCGATACGCTGCCTGTGCGACCGGGTTGCTACATGTTCATCGACAAGGCGGGGGCGGTCGTTTACGTCGGCAAAGCCAAGAGTTTGCGTTCACGCGTGCGCAGCTACTTCAGCGACGGCGGCAGCGATACGCGCTACTTCATCCCCATCTTGCGCCGCATCGTGCGGGACCTCGAAACGGTCGTCACCTCGACGGAAAAAGAAGCGGCGATCCTCGAGAACGAGCTCATCAAAAAGCATCACCCGCGGTTCAACGTCAAGCTCCGGGACGACAAAGATTTTCTATGTCTGCGCCTCGATCCCAAAAACGAATGGCCGCGCCTCGAAACCGTGCGTCGTCCTTCGCCCGACGGGGCGCGATATTTCGGACCCTTTCATTCCGCCACGAGCGCTCGACGTACGTTGCATTTGGTCAACAAGCATTGGAAGTTGCGCACGTGCTCCGACGTGGAACTTCAATCGCGAAAACGGCCGTGTTTGCAATACCAAATCAAACGTTGCCCCGCCCCGTGCGTCATGGAAGTGGACAAAGTCGAATACGCCGAACAAGTCCGATCCGTCACCCTTTTTCTCGAAGGTCGTCATGACGAACTGACTCGGGAATTAAAAGATCGAATGAAGGCGGCGGCGCAGAAGATGGAATTCGAGATTGCGGCGATTTACCGCGACCAACTTGCGGCTGTGGAAAGCGCACGCGAAGCGCAACGTGTCGTCGCGGTGAAAGACGTCGATCAGGACATTGTGGGCATGTATCGAGAAGGCAGCATCGTTGAAGTCGAGCTCATCAAGGTGCGCGGTGGTCGCGTAGCGGATACGATTTCGTTTTCTTTGCGCAATATGGAATTCCCGGATGAAGAGGTGCTTTCGGGATTTCTGACGCAATATTATGACGACACGACGCTGGTGGATGTCATTCCGGATGAAATCCTATTGCCCGTGCTTCCCGATTTGGTGGAAGGCGTGGAAGAATGGCTGACCGAGCGTCGGGGCAAACGGGTGGCGTTGATTGTTCCGCAACGCGGACCGCGTGTGGATTTATTGGCGATGGCCCGGGAAAATGCGCAACATGCATTCAAGGAAAAACAGCGCAGCGCCGATGATATCGAAGCGCGTCTCGATGATTTGCGGGAACGATTGCGTCTGCCGTCTTTGCCGCGGCGGATCGAATGTTGTGATATTTCGCATCTCGGCGGAGGTGATACCGTGGGCAGCATCGTCGCGTTGCTCGATGGGCAGCCGGATAAAAAACATTATCGAAGTTTCCGGGTAAAAACGAAAACCGAGGGTGACGATTACCTGGCGATGTATGAAGTCTTGGCGCGACGATTTCGCCGAGGTCGAACGGCGCGGGAAGCGCGGGAAGCGGAGGCGATGGCCGAAGCGGAAGCCAATGCCGACGTGGAAACGACGAATACTCCGGAACCCGGTGGGGAAGTCGATTGGGATTTGCCGGATTTGTTCGTCGTCGACGGGGGTCGTGGGCAGCTCAATGTTGCTTTGGCGGCGGCGCGGGATTTGGGATTGCATGGGATGCCCATCGTCGGATTGGCCAAAGAACGCGAAACGCAAGCGGGCGAAAAAATGGTCGATCGAGTGTATTTGCCGGGGCAAAAAAATGGAATCGCGTTGCGTCCCGGAAGTTCGTCGCTGTTTTTCCTGGCCAGAGCGCGGGATGAAGCGCATCGGTCGGCGAACCATATTCGGGAAAAACTCGGCAAAGCGCGGCGATTGCGATCTGAAATCGAGGATATTCCGGGATTGGGTGATGCAACTCGTAAAACGTTATTACGCGAGCTGGGATCGATGTCGGCTTTGCGTGGGGCGAGTGACGCTGAGATCCTTGCGGTTACTGGGGTGACTAAGCGCCATTTGACTGCCATTCGCAAAGTAATTCCGGCACCTGTTCCGGCTGCGCAATCGTTGAACCAACCGGCAACGAGCAGCGAGAACAAACATTAAACCGGCTCAACGTAATGTTCGGTTTGACGCGCCGGCGGCACCAAGAGTAACCTGGCCGCCACAAGTCTTTCCGGACAATTTCGTCATTGGTTGCGAAATTTGATTGGCTCTCGATGATCGTTGTGGAGATGCAGATTTGACGAAGCAGCTCGAGCTTGCGGTCTTCGCGGCGGGCGGCACCACGCGCCATGCTTTGCCGCAAAGCGGACGTGTGTCGCTCGGACGAGCCGAAGGTAACGACATTCGCGTCGAAGACAGCTCGGTTTCGCGGCGTCATGCGATCTTGCACCTTGGTTCGACGTTGCAGGTCGAGGACCTCGGAAGTGCCAACGGGACCAAGTTGCGCCGAGAAAAAGGCGCCGCGGGCACGGTTCGTTTGGAAGATTATGTCGTGAAGGCGGGGGAGCTCGTCGAGTTTGCCGTGGGCGATGTCGTCAACATCGGTTCGGCGATGGTCGTCGTGCGGTGTGTCGGCGAAGCTCCCGTGGCCAAAGAACCGGGGTTTGGCGGGACATACATCATTCGCGATGAAGCGATGAAGCGACTGTACGCGATGGTCGATCGCATCGCGGAAGGTCCGATCAGCGTGTTGTTGCTCGGAGAAACCGGCGTTGGGAAAGAGGTTCTTGCGGAGACGATCCATCGCAAATCACCGCGGGCGAAAGCTCCATTTTTGCGCCTCAACTGTGGTGCGCTGAGTGAATCGCTGCTCGAGAGCGAGCTTTTCGGCCACGAAAAAGGGTCGTTTACCAATGCCGTTCGGTCGAAGCCAGGTCTGTTCGAGACGGCCGAGAAGGGCACGGTTTTTCTTGACGAAGTCGGCGAATTGCCCTTGGGAATCCAGGTAAAACTGTTGCGTGTGCTCGAAGATCGTCAGGTGATGCGGGTCGGTGGTTTGTCCCCACGACCCATCGATGTTCGCTTCATTTCGGCGACCAATCGCGATCTTGCGGCGGAAGTTCAACGCGGAACCTTTCGGCAGGACCTCTACTTTCGGCTCAACGGCATTGCGCTTTCGATCCCGCCTTTGCGTGAACGTCGGGACGAGATCGAACCGCTGGCGCTCGCGTTTGCGGCGAGTGCTGCGGCCAGCATCGGGCGCAGTGCACCGAGCATCACGAGTGAAGCGATGGCGGCGCTTTTGCGTCACGATTGGCCGGGCAATGTTCGCGAGCTGCGCAACGCGATCGAGCGGGCTGTCGTGCTTTGCGAAGGTGTGATTCGACCTGAGGATCTCGTGCTCGATGGTCATGCGGCGGGAGCGCAGCCGGCGGTGGCGTCGAGTACGGTGCCGGTACGTGCGGCTGTCGTCGAACGACCTCCGGAGCTCGAGGAGACGGCGGTGCCTGCGGTGCGAGAAGGCGTATCGACGTTGCCGCTCAAGAATCTGCGTCAGGAACTGGGATCGCTCGAGCGACAACGTATGATCGACGCGCTCGAAAAATGTGCAGGGAATCAAACCGCAGCAGCGGCGATGCTGGGCATCCCGCGTCGAACGTTCGTGGCCAAACTTGCGGCTTACAACATTCCGCGTCCGCGAAAGAAACTCTGAGCTTTCGGGCGGGATCGAGGTTTGGCTCCACCAACCTACGAAGGGAGTTCCCTTCGGTGAATTTCTGTCATACTCGGGCTTTACGAGGACATTGAATGGCGGTCCGAAGTGGGGTGTTCCTACCGACGAACTCGCTCTTTCACGAGCGATATCGAATCGTGCGCGGCATCAAGGCCGGCGCGATGGGTGCGGTGCATGAAGCACGTGATGAACGCACCAATTCTCCGTGCGCTCTGAAGACGATGTTGCCCGGTGTGCTCGACGATGAAACGGCGCGAAATCGTTTTGAGCAAGAAGCAAAAATCACCGGCGACATTCGCAGCGATCACATCGTGCGCGTGACGGATGCAGGCGTCGATGACGAGACGGGCATGCCGTTTCTCGTGATGGAACTCTTGCAAGGTGAAGAGCTCGGATCGCTGCTCAAAAAGCGTGGACCGTTTCCGCTCGAAGACACGTTGCTGTACTTGACGCAGGTCGCATTGGCGCTCGACAAGGCGCATGCGGCGAGCATCGTGCACCGGGATCTGAAGCCTGGAAACCTCTTCCTCACGCAGCGCGACGATGGAAGTCCGTGCGTGAAGATCCTCGACTTCGGCATCGCGAAAATGATGAGCGAAGGTCAAACGCACGCGACGCAAACCGTCGGAACACCGATGTACATGGCGCCCGAACAGATCATCGGCAAGAGCGCATTGATTGGAGCACCAACGGATGTTTTGTCGCTCGTGCACATCACGTACACGTTGCTGACGGGTGAAAGTTACTGGCACGAAGAAGCGAAAAAAGTCGGTGTTTACGCGCTGATTCAAAACGTCGTTGCGGGTCCAACCGAGCTTCCGACGCAACGCGCGTTGCGTCGTCGCGGGGTGACGTTGCCCGAGTGGTTCGATGTTTGGTTTGCGAAAGGCACGGCGAACCATCCGGACGATCGTTTTCAGCGGGCGACGGAAGCGATGGCGGAGTTCAAGGAGCAATACGCCGAATCCGGACCGCAGTCGTTTCGAGTTGGGCCGCGACCGCGGCGCGAGATGGGGAGTTCGTCGGACTTGAACTTGGATGTGCATGCATTGCAGCAGCCCGATGTGAAGCAGTCCGAGTCGAAGCATCCCGAGCCGAAGCACCGTTCGGAGATCAGCTCGACGACGCGCAAGCCTGTGGAGATGGAGGCGCCGCCCGCTTCGTTGCGTACGGCGGGTCGATCGCGTTGGGTTGCGCCGCTCGTGGGTTTGTCTCTGATGATGACGACGATCGCGATTGGTTTGGCGCTGAAGATGACGTTGAGCGGTGCGCCTCCGCCGTTCATTGCGCAGCGGGCGTTTTCCGAGGGTTTGCCCAAAGTGCCCGAGGTAAAACCACCGCCCGTCGATACGACCGCGGCTCCGACGGTGCCTGCGTCGGCGTCGGTTGCAAAGCCTGAAGAAAAGTCGGATGTTGCGCCGCAACCGCCGTCTTCACCGTCGAGCGTCGTGGCCGTACCGGGACAAACGTCCGCGCCGACGGCCGTACCGACCGGAAAAACAACGGCGACGACGAAGACGAAGTACGTACCTCCGGGGAGCATCGATTAGGAGTCCTTTCTCATGCGTCAGTTCTGCTCGTGGTCTTATGTTCGTGGAGTCACTCTGGCGGCGAGTGTTTGTCTTGGGACACTGCCGGTGTTTGCCCAGGATGTGGTCGACGAACAGAAGGTCACGGCGTTGTTCACCGAAGCGCGTGAGGCATTCGCGGCGGGCGACTACGCGACGGCGTGTCCCAAGTTTGAGGAAGTCGTGCGCCTCAAGCCGGGTCTTGGGGCACGTATCGGGCTTGGGGATTGTTATCGGGCGCAAGCGCGTTTGTCCAAGGCGTGGGAGGTTTACAAAGGCGTCGTCGACGACGTGCCCGAGCTCGTCAAGAAGGCCAAGGGTTTTACCGAGCAATCCAAGGTTCAGAAGCGTGGGGATGAAGCGAAGGCGCGCATCAAAGAAATCGAGCCGAAGCTGGGCTGGATGGTGCTCGTCGTTCCGGAGTCGGTTCTCGGGTTGAAAGACGCGGTCATTCATCTGGACGGCATCGCGGTCGATCGGGCGAAGTTCGGCGTCCGTATGCCGGTGGATCGCGGCGAGCACGTCGTGGATGTTGCTGCACCTGGGAAAAAGGCTTGGGACAAGACGGTGGCGCTGGTGGAAGGCGCGGAGCTTTCGGTGACGGTGCAAGCGCTCGAAGATGAAGCGCCGCCGGTGAAAGCGGGTCCGGTGGAACCGCCGCCGCCGGCGAATACGGGCACGCAAACACCGACGACTACGATTCCGCCGATTGTCCACGACAAACCGCCGCCGGACCAAGTTCGTCCGGTGCCGGATACCCAGAATGGGTTTTTCTCTACGCAACGAATCGTGGGTTTGGGTTTGGGGGCGGCGGGGGCCGGGGCATTGATTGTCGGGGCAGTATTCGGCAATCAGGCGATTGAAAAGCGTGATGCGAGTGAAGCGGGCGGGCATTGCGTGGCCAACCGTTGTGACTCGATTGGTTTGCCATTGCGTCAGGAATCTCTTGATGCGGCCAATCTTTCGACGGGATTCTTGGTGGGCGGTGGGGTGGCATTGGCTGCGGGAGCGGCGATATTCTTACTTGCTCCCAAGCAGAATGGTTCCGCGCGAGCGACACTTGTTTTGGGTCCGTCTTCTCTTCATTGCATTGGGCGATTTTGACGCCCGAGAGGAATCGCGTCATGCGTCGTGCACTCGTCAAGGGTTTGGTTTTTGTTGTTCCGATTGCGGCTTATGGTTGCAATGTGGCCATCGGCGTCGATGATCCTATTTTTGATCCTTCGATTTCGAGCGGCTCCGGCGCGACGTCCGTCGGTGGTGCGGGTGGAAAAGGCGGCGAAGGCGGAGCCGGCGGGGGCGGTGCCGGAGGAACAGCGGGAAGCGGCGCAATGGCGGGGGCCGCAGGGGCGGGCGGGGGTGATTGCATGCCGCAAGAAACCCTGTGCGACAATAAAGACGACGATTGTAATGGGCAAATCGACGATCTTCCGTTGCTTACGTGTGGCCAGGGTATTTGTCAGGCTACCGCGCCGGCCTGTATCGCCGGACAGCTCCAGGAATGCAAACCCGGACTGCCGGATCCCACGGAATTGTGCGATGGGGATAATGACGGAATCGATGACAACTGCAACGGATTGGTCGACGAAGGTTGTCCCTGCGTCAAGGGCACGGTCGAATTTTGTTTTACGGGAGCCCCCGAAAAGCGCAATGTAGGTGCGTGCAAAGACGGCACCCAAACGTGCACGGACACGAATCAATGGGGTCCGTGCATGAACGACGTCTTGCCGGCGCTCGAAACGTGCAACGCCGTCGACGATGATTGCAATGGTCAGGTGGACGATGGGTTTGGCGAGACGACCTGCGGCATCGGCGCTTGTGAAGTCACGGTGCCGAATTGCGTTCCGGGAAATCCGCAATCGATGTGCGTGCCGAAAAATCCCACGGATGAACTCTGCAATAACATCGATGACGATTGCGATGGTACGACGGACGAGAACAATCCGCAAGCCGGGATGGATTGCCAAACCATGTACGCCGGAATTTGTGCGGCCGGTAAAACCAATTGTACGAACGGGATGCTCGATTGCGTGCCCAACGTCATGCCCATCGACGAAATTTGCAATAACGTCGATGATGATTGCGACGACGTGATCGACAATGGCAATCCCGGCGGCGATATGCCTTGTTCCACGGGACAACTCGGCGAATGCGCCACCGGGACGACCAAGTGTCTCGGCGGGGCAATCAGCTGTATCGCTCCGATGCCCATGACGGACGTATGCGACGGGCTCGACAACGATTGTGACGGTACGGTCGACAATCACGGCGTCGGCGTCGGCGATCCTTGCATGACGGGGATGCCGGGCGAATGTTCGACGGGTTTTACCGATTGCGACATGGGAACGCTGAAATGTCCGCCATCCAAACTGCCGGTGACCGAGGTGTGTGACAATCGCGATAACGATTGCGACGGCATGGTGGACGACGGCAATCCGGATGGCGGGGCGACGTGCACGGTCGTCGGCCAAAAAGGCGCTTGCGCCGTGGGCACGATCATCTGTCAGACGGGCATTTTAACGTGCACGCAAACCGTGATGGCCAAAACGGAAACATGTGACGGCGTCGATAACGATTGCGATGGTGATATCGACGAAGGCCCGGGCCTCAATTGCGGCACGTGTCAATCGGCCATTCTTGCTTCAGGAAGCTGCGTCAGCATCGCCAAGCCGCCCACGGTTGCGCTGACCGAAACATGCAAGCAGGTATTTCCTCCGCCGGTGGCTTCGGCGATTCAGGCAGCGATTGCGACGCCTGGAACGCTCTATTACGTCTCACCGAACGGCAATGATAACAATGACGGAAAGACGCCCGGCACAGCATGGAATTCCCTCTGCAAAGCAATGGCCTTCGTTGGTCCGGGCAATAGCATTCTCGTGGCGCAGGGTGATTATTTGTCGTCGTCGGTTGTCGTGGCCAAAGGAGTAACGATCAAAGGCGGCTACAATTCGACGTTCACGCAATGGAACCCTGAAATGTACCCGAGCATTTTCTACGGCCGCTTGACGCTCGATCATGTCTCGGCTGTTTGGGGCGGGTTCCGCATGATCAGCAATCCGATTTCGGCGGCTCAATCGCAGCACGCGTTGAAGTCCGGCACATTTGTCCGGAACTACGTCGAAGCGGTATTTGCGCCGGCTGTAACGACGCAATCGAGCGCCATCGACGCGACGTCGTGTGTCGGGGCGACGATGACGATGCTGGGCAATGACGTGTATGTCGGGGCATCGTCGGCAAGCCAGGTTCGAGCGGTTGGGTTCGGGTATCAACGAGGGGCATTGATTTTCGATTCGAATCGGATGTGTGCCCAAGGAAAAACGACCGGTCAAGCGTATGCGGTGAATGGTTTCGGGCCGAATTCCATGGATATCGGCAGCGTGTTGCTCAAGAATAACGTTTTGGAAACGGCCAATGCGGGCGGGTACGTCGTTCTCATTGCGGGAACGTCGGGCGCGGACTTCCAAACGACGTTGACGAACAATACCGTGTTGGGCTGGGAATCCGGTGTTGGCGGTTCCGCAGCGACCATGGGCAAAATGAAATGGCGCCTGACGAACAACATTCTTTTCAATTTGAATAATACGGGCACGAGCGTCGTGCTCGGCTCCGGCGCGGGCGTTTCTTTCGATGCCGCCGAATACAACCTCGTGTTCGGGTTTTCAACGAATGCCATGGTCAATCCCGCACCGGGCCTGAACATAAGCAATGACACGTCGAATACGCCGACGGCCACGACGGTCTTTCAAGGGGCGGCGACGGGCGATTTCCGGATCAAGATCAATGGTCAAGCCGACGAAACGGGCAAACAGGTCTACGGGGCTGCTGCTTATGGCAACGTGACGACCGACATCACGCAAGCATTGCGTCCGAGCGCCGGGACCACGTGGGATCGTGGTGCGTACAAGAATTGATCACAAGTTTGTGCGCTCAGAGTTTTTCGCAGTGTAACAATTCGATCCACGGCATAGACGCATCGCCATTGCCGGTGTCTTGAGAATTCGTGTACGTCCCGTTTTTGGCATAACCCGAACCGCAGCATCCGGCGGCCAACGCAATGCCGTGCGCTGTCGTGGTGACGGAGACGTCCGCCTTGTGCGTGTGCAGGCGCGGCATTGCGCTCGAAATGGGTTCACCGCCGAATGCAACGTCCGCCGGCGCTCCTTTGGGCAAACCCACGATAAAGCGGCCTTGCGTGGCGGCGGTTTGTTTCCAGCCGCCGGGACACGTCGCCATGTTGAAGAACAGCTGCATTCCGGCCGGTAATGGTTTTGCCGCGGCCTCGGGCGGGGCCACTTTTTTGCATGCGAGGAGCTGCACGTAGGGCAATCCGGTGGATGCCGGATCGGACGTCGTCGTAAATGACGCTGCGCCGGCCTTGGCCACGCCGCTATTGCCCCCGCCCGCAACGCCGACATAAGAAATATCGATCAAGTTGAAAGCGGCTTGGACCGAATGCGTATGTTTGCGCTCCTCGCCACTGCCGAGAGGCGTCCCGACGGTCGCTCCGCCGGCCATCGTGCCCACGGTGGGCAAAATCGCGCGTCCAGAAGCAGCTTTGAAGGGTTCCCAGCCGGTCGGACAAGCCGGCATTTGGAAAAAACCGATTCCATTTTGCGGAATGGCATCACGCCCGGTCGGCGCGTTTCCTCCGCTTCCGCCATTTCCGCCATTTCCGGTGCCATCGCCGCCGCTGCCATTGCCGCCTTGACCATTGCCCCCCTGACCATTGCCGCCCCCACCGGCGGTTCCGATGGGACTCGGATCAAGTGAATCGCCGGTCGCACAGCCCGCGATGAGTATGGCCGTGACGCACCATAAAGATAATATCATTGCTTTACGCATGCCGTCACCTGTACGAAACCGAGCCCCGAAGGGCCGGGGTTTGTCGTTCCCGAAAGCATATAGGATTGCGCCTGAGCACCTTCCTGATTGGCGCCGTCGGCGGCGGCAATCGATTTTGCCGTCAGCGCGATATTGCCCTTATACGCATGCGTATGCTCGCGATCTTCTTGGTCTCCGAGCGGCATTCCCACCTGCACACCGACGTCTTTACCGTCGGCGACCGCAACCACGATTCTACCTTCGACATTCGCGGCGGGAATCCATCCCGCCGGACACATTCCTCCCGAGACATGGGCGACCATGCCTGCAGGTACGCCGTCATCGGTAATTTCTCCCGCGGCTTTGCCCGTAGTGATCAATCCAATGCCCAAAAGAGCAAGAATTGGGACCCATGTTTTCGTACTCGAAATCAATCGCTTTTTGCGCATGCATTCCTGTGTATACGGCGGCATGCAGTTCGTCAATGGGGGCGGAAAGAATCGCGCTGCGCATACGATTACACAGTTATGAGACCATCGGGTCGCGTAACGTCTGAAAACCAGCCGCCATTTCAGATAATGGTACAAAACCGTCCCGAATGCGATTTCGTCCTTTATCGTCACCGGAATCGAAATGATCGGAAATAAACGTTGCATTGTCCGCCGCTCGCGTCACGCTCGGATTCTTCTCCTCGGGTTTCATCGAACTTCGAAAATATCGTCGCATCGTCCATTGCGAGCGTAATGCAGGAACTCGAGCGACATTCGAAGGAGGGCTTGGGTGACGCAAGAAAATCTCGGCCGGCGCATCTGGCGCAATTCGGCCTCGGGATACGTACGAAACACATTGCGCCTGCTCCTGGGCGTGGTCTCATTTCGTCTTTTGTGCACGAGGTTGTCCACGGAAGAACTCGGATTTTATAGTTTGATCTGGAGTTTTCTTGGTTATGGCGTCTTATTCGATTTGGGTCTCGGCGTAGCCGTCAAGAAGCGCACGGCCGAATTGATTCCGTCGAAGAGCTGGGATCAGCTCGGTCGCATTCTCTCCACGGTATTTTTCATCAATTGTGTTCGAGGGCTCATCACGATCATCATCGGCTATTTCGCCGCGGACGAATTGCTCGATATCATTGGTGCGTCGTCGCAACATCGCGAGGAATTTCGATCGACCATTCGCATTTTCGCCATAGGAATGGCCATCCTTTTTCCGCTCGAAATGTTTCGCGAAGTGCATTGTGGGCAGCAACGAATTTCGATTGTCGAGCGTCTGAGCACGTTGGGCGCAATCGTTTCGTTCGTGCTTTTGGTGTGCGCGTTGCAATGGCGGCGGAGTTTGCCGACGATTCTCGTCCTCCAATTCACTTGTTTGATTCTGGTCGATGTTCTGCTCGCATTTTCTGCATTGCGCGTCATGCCCGAGGTACGTTTGCGCTTGGGTTTGGTTTCGAGGTCGGTCGTGCGGCGTCTCGCGAGGTTTTCGTCGCTGGCGTATGTCGCAGCTTTCGCGGGCATCGTGCTCGTTCAGGCGGACAGATTTCTCGTCGGCAGCATGCTGTCCGTTTCGTTTGTGGCGACGTACCATATCGGCGCCAAAATCCCGGAGCTTTTTGCAACGTTTTCGCGGCAATTGCCGGAAGCATTGGGACCCGCGGCGGCAACCGTCCACGGGGCGGAGCAGCATTCGAATTGGCAACGGTTGTTTTTGCGCGGCGTTCGGATCAACGCGCTGATCGCAACACCGTTATTTCTGCTATGCCACATATTTCTCGAGCCGCTCCTCGAACTTCTCGCGCGTGGTCGAGCGTCGGGGAACGATATCGTCGTTTTGGCGAGAATTCTCTTATGTTGGACCTATTCGACGACTCTCACGCATGGAATCGGCAAAAGTGTGTTTTTGATGTGCGGGCACGAAGCGCCGCTCGTGCGATTGCTCGTCGCGGAAGCTTTGATCAATATCGTTGCGAGCATTGTCTTGTTGAAATGGCTCGCCGGTCCCGTCGGAGCCGCTCTCGGTTCGCTCGTTCCGGCCCTTCTCTTCGGTTGGGGCTTTTTTTGGCCCTGGATGGCCCGCGAAATGAGAGTATCGTCATTGGGGCTCGCGCGTGAAACCCTTGTCCCCGCGTGGAAAGCGGCAATTCCGCTTTTATGCTTTGCCTTCGTGTGGCGGCAGTTCGTTGCACCAGGTTTTACGACCTACCTGCTTGCGCTGACGCTGGGCGGCATACCGGCCGTCGCTGTTTCCGCCTTCGGCATCTGGCGTTTTGCGCTCACGGTCGAGGAGCGAGTTTTTCTGCGACAAACGATTGTCGGGTATCGGCACCGTCGAACCGCTCGCGCCGTCATGGGCGACGAGCGTGCGCGGTCGAGCGTGTTTCCCGAGGGGTCATGAAAAGTGGGTTCCCGCTGCTCTACGATCACAAGGCATCGACCAGCGCCCACCCATTCAAAGCCCCGCGGCAGATTCGTTGAAACATCCAATCGTTTTCGCCGCTTTCGATTTTGACTCGAGGAAGCGCCAATGGATCCAGACCCGGCGAAATCCCTCCATGCTGCGAGGTAAAACCCGTTTCATACCCCGCATCTCGGAGCAGCGTACGTGTCATATCGTTATGGTGAGCCCGTGTGCCGAAAGGATATGCAAATGAAGTCACGGGCGTGCCGAGCCGCGATGACAAGAGCGCCCGCGATTCAAAGACCTCTTCACGCCCCATTTCATACGGCATTTGTCCCAGCGATCGATGGCGCAGGCCGTGAGAGCCGATGGTCACTCCGCTCTTTTGCAAACATTCGAGTTCGTCCCAACGTAACACTCGTTCACCGAATTCGCTTGGGGCAGTCGTGCCCACCAGCATTGCGGGAACGTATACGACTGCGGGAATGGCAAAATCGCGCAGCACCGGCAATGCGTGGCTGAGCACGCTCGAACACGCGTCATCGATGGTCACGAGCACCGCGTTACCCGGTAAGGAAGCCGCGCCCAGGACAAACGCTTGCAGATGTTCGAGCGAAACGGCCAAGTTTTTCCTGGCGAGCCAATGCATTTGGCGGACGAATGTTTCACGAGGGACGCAAAAGGGGTCTCGGATTGCAGGTCCGAAGCGATGATAGGTCAATACGTGCAGACGTGGTTTTGCGGATAAGTTTGGCATGCCAATCAGATCGCTCGCCGTCACGAGGCCGATCCGTGCGGCTTTTTTTACGGTCCAGCGAACGGGGCTCACGTTAGGCATGGGACCTTGCCTCACGGATGAATTGGAGCGCGATGCGCCCGAGAAACTTCGGATTGCCGATGAGATATCGACGGGCCTTATGCGGTTGTTGCACGAGCAATTGCGCCCATTCGAATCCGATTTGCCGTACCCAAGGAGCCGCTCGTTGCAGATTACCTGCCCAATGATCAAAAAGTCCTCCAACGCCGACACAAACCGGCACGGATAATGTGTCGCGATGGTCGAACAAGAACCGTTCTTGTTTTGGTTGTCCCATACCGACGAGCAGCATATCCGGTCGCGTCGTGCGAATCTCTTCCAAGACGCGGATTTTGGTGTCCGGCGTCAAGTAACCGGAATGAAAGCCGACTTGATCCCAGCCCGGAAATTGACGAAACGCGAAATGAGCCGCCTTTTCAATGGTTTCAGGATCTGCTCCGAGTAAATAATATCGAAAATATCGACCGGACATGGCCCGCATGAATTCGGGAATGAGGTCCGTACCGGCGAGATTGTCCATGACGGTGATGCCTTGCAAGCGGGCGGCCCAACGGACGCCGGTTCCGTCGCCGAAAATGGCGTCCGCCGAATTGAGGATCGCTTTGGTGGTGGGATCGTCCGCGGCCAGATTCAACGTATGCGTATTGACGAAGTACAAGCGTCGCGTTTTGCGGACGGGATCTCGAATCCACTGCTCCATCATGCGAATGGCATTCGATTGGGTCGTATCCACCAAGCGAATGCCAAGAATGTCGATGACTCGTCGGCTTTGTTCGGAAAATGCGGTCCCGTTATCGTTTGTCATGGCATTGCACCTCCATTGTCGTCTCCGATAGGCTTGGCAGCTGAGGTCGTGTTCCAAAACGCGTTCATCCGGCCGATTCGATCCCGCAAGGCGGCGTGATCCGAGCGCACGTTGATGAGAACCGTCGAGACTCGCCCGGATTCTGCGATATCATCGGCGAACATTCTCACTTCGGCGGCGGAATGCACTCCGGCCCAAACCACGACAATGACGCGATCCGCCTGATGCAGTGCTTTGCGCAGTTCTGTTCGATTTTCCGCAATGGGACCCACATCGATGAATCGCGGTCTTTTTCGAGGGTCTCGTTCCAATGCTTCATGCAGGCCGAAAGCCAACAAGTGTACCGGCGCCATTTCGGCGGTACCGAGAGCCACGAGCAACGTTTTTCCTTCGGATTGGCGTAGAGGTGTCGCCAATTCGGCGATGAGGTCATGAAGTGCTCGCTGAACGTTCGGCCATCGAGACGACGCCAACACGGGCCCGCGAGACCAATACGCGAGTTCCGTGGCCGTATGAATTCGTAATGCGCGCAATTCCCACAATACAGCGCCGAGAATGACGAAACACGAACCGACGAGGGGCCCGAGAATCGTCACGATGCGTCGCGACGATTTGAGCGGAGTATCCGGGGCCTGGGCTTTGGCGAGAATGCGCAATCCAGTCGATGGTGTGCGCGCCGCATCCTCGGCCATTCTCAGCGCGAGCTCGAGCGTGGCGACGTGTTGCTCCGCGATTTTCACATTCGAGAAAAATTCCGCACCCCGTCCCTCCATTTGTGTCAATCGGGCTGCGGCATTTGCGGCTCGTTCCGCGAGTTGTGCATACGTTGATCGTCGCGTACTTGCGGCGTCTTTATTGGCATGCGCCTCCAAAACACCTTGTTGTGCCAAGTCCCATTGCGGATTGCGTCCGACTTTGCGCTCGGTCGTGACCGCTTCGTGATCGCGCACGGGATTATTTTCGAGCTCGTCGATTTCCGCGGCGAGGGCGAGCACATGAGGATGATCCGCGGACAAACGTGCCCGGGCCGTTTTGAGCGCAATGTGTTTTTCCGCCAAACGCCGGGTCACGGGCAATTCCTCCGTTCGATCCAGAATCGTCGTTGGAGATTCGGTTCTTGACGCGCGTTCGAGAGCGGCCATTCGCGCATGTTCGGCCAGTTCGTCGCCTTGCGCTATGGCCAATTCGCTCCGCAATCTCGCGGCCTCTTCAATGGCTGCTTGACGTTCTGCGGGTAAATCCGCAATGTTGTTTTCGCGGCGAAATTGATCATATTTGTATCGCGCATCGGCCAGGACGGCCCGGGCCCTTTCGGCATCCTTGGCCGACTTGCGCACGCGATGCCCGAGTTTTTCCTGCTCGACCAATAGACGTGTTTCCATGAACGAGTCGACGACGGTGTTCACCATTGCCGCCGCCTGCGCACCCGTTTTTCCGCGAGCCGTCACCGTGACGAGACGAGATTCGATCGACGTGCCGACCTCGATATCTCGCGCAATGGTTTCAATCGGTTCATCGGTTTCCAAGGTTTGTCGCACCTTTTCGATGTGCTGAGGCAGCTTGACACTCTCTTGCAAGGTGACCAATTCTCGATCGCCATAACCGATTTCCGAACATCGATCGCATTCGATGACTCCACGGGCTTCGAAGAGCGGAGGCACCAACGTTTGCCCGACGAGCCAACCAACGATGACGCCGACGAGCACACCGGCCATGACGAACCATCGTCGGCGCTGAATTGCAATCAAGAGGCGCATTGGATCCACGGGCGTCCCCGAGTCCTGCGCGACGGACCGTTCTTCCACCATCGTCACAATTCCCATTTTTAGGACGAACCTATCGGCGTCGACAAATCGAATTCAGCGGCACGAGCGTCCTCGTAAATGTCGAGTATATCGTGCAAATGTACATGGAGGGCGATTTCGAATATCCTTGGTTGCAACGACGCGAGAGCGAGTCGTGTCGACGGGGGACAATAACTGGGAAGCATGGCCAAACCCGCCAATCCCCGCGGCGCAATGCGATCGATGCGCTGCAAATCAATGACGAATGCCCGCACTCCCGACGAATGTCCACGTTTCAATATGCTTCTTAATTCCGCAAGATGCGCGTCGTCGAGACACGGTCCGGCGATATTCACCCGCCAAACAACCCCCATTTCGACGTTTGCCCCGCACGGATGCATACGTTGCCCCCCTCGAGTCTGGAAATGGTAGCGGCACGTGGAATGATTGTAGAGTATCCTGAGCCCGCGCGCCAGGAGCGACCCATGTATCGACCATTTTTTCTTGTTTTCGACCCGGTGATAGAGCATTTGTCCAATAGGTATTCAAATTCGATATGTTCGAGGCATTCTCCAGCGCTCCTCATTCCTTGCATCATTGTTCTGGGCATAACGTCTTCCTGTCGTTCAATTTCGCCCGCGCCCACATTTCCGGAAGAAAACGGAGCGTTCACGACAAACGAAATCGAGGCAAGAACAGGTTTGGCCGACGATGCGCCACCTCGACGAACCATTTTGCCGGGCGATATGATTCGCCTTCGGATTCTATCATCCGAGCCGTACGACGTCGCGGATCTATGGGTCGATGCCCTTGGCCTCGTCCATCTTCCGACCGGCGCGGATGTCGATGTTGCCGGGCTCGAACCGCGGGAGGCCGAAGCCCGTATCGAACATGCAATCCATAAGCTCGATCGGTATGCACGTGCAGGTGTCGATATTCAATCATTCGGCGGCCATCGCATCATTCTCAGCGGGGCTGTGGACAAACCGGGAGGTTACGAAGCTCGCCCGGGAATGCGCATCGCCGATATGGTCGCTGCTGCGGGCGGTCTGCGCGTCATCGTCGGGGGTACGGAAATCGCCGAAGTTGCGGATGTCGAAAGTGGGCGCGTCCTCCGCGAAGGCAAGGCATTACCTGTGCGTCTGGATCTCGCGCTCGTCGGTGACCCTGCGCATAACGTATACGTTCGTCCCGGCGATATCATTTACATTCCGTGGGCCTCGAGCCGAATCATTCCGGTCCTCGGTGATGTTCGAGCCGCACGAAATGTGCCATTTCGTCGCGGAATGCGATTGTCCGAGGCGTTGGCGGCCGCGGGGGGGGCGACGCGCACCGCCGATACTGCGGACATTCGTATCGTTCGCGGCCCATTGTCGAAAGCCAAGGTGTATCGCGCCGACTTGAATGCGGTCATTTCAGGAAAAACCGCCGATGTCGTTCTTGCGCCCGGCGACGTCGTTTTCGTCACCGAGCATTGGTTTGCCACGACAACCGACGTTCTCAATCGCCTCACGCCACTTCTGGCCGCGGCGACCGTATCCACGGCCTTGTTACGATGAACGCCGCCGATGAGCACATAATTCCGCATAGAGGTCATGGACACGCTGGGCCACGATGTTCGTATCGAATACGGAATGCACGCGTCGCCGCCCCGCTTCACCAAGCGCCTTACGATGTTCTTCGCTCGCGAACGCGCGTCGAAGCGCATCAAAAAATGTATTCACATCGTCGACGTCGAAGAGGTATCCATTTTCGCCGGGACGAACCAATTGTTTCGCCCCGGAAGTCGCACCGGCAACGACGGGACAGCCGGATGCCCAGGCTTCCAACATGACGAGCCCAAAGGGTTCGGCCAATGAAGGCAGAATGAAGAGATGGGCGCATTGATAAAGTCCAACGAGCCGCGGGTCCCCCGGCGCCAGCGCCCCCGTGATAAACACGCAATGGTCGAGTCCACGAGCTCGGATCAGGGCCCGTAGGTGTTGCTCGTATGCCGTGTCCGTCACGGGACCGGCAAGCACCAGAATGGCATTGGGAACCAATTTGCGTATTCGGTGCATTTGCTCGATGACAAAACCCTGATTCTTGACCGCATCGATTCGACCCACGAACAACAAAATGGTTTGCCCTTGAAGAAATGGAAATTCGGTCATGGCGGAATCCCGATGATCCACCGCATAACAACGTACCGGTATGCCATGCGGAATCAGCTCGACGCGAAGTCTTGGGAATTTTGCCCGCAACAGTTCGGCTTCACGCGGATTGATCGTAATGACGGCATCGGCATCCTCGACGACGCGCCGCGAACGCACGAGCCAACCGAATGCCCGACCATAATCGACGCTTCGCCGCGCGGGCGCCGCGAGTTTGTCCGCTGTGTCCTTGGGCAAGTCCAGGTATCCGCCGTGTATCGTCACGACAAACGGAATGTTTCGGCGACGCGCAATCAAGCGGGCCGCGCCGCCGATTCGATTGAGCGCATGGCTGTGAATCACGTCGAGGGCTGGTTCACGGAGCAACTTCCAGGGCGCATCGAACGAAATGATGTTCCCACCCATTGCCATGAGCCGTTTTCGATCGCGATCGTGGGCTCCGAGAATCGGCAATAACGAACGAAATCGTCGAACGGTGAACCCGCTTTGAATCAATGGATCCGGCATAGTGTTCGGGAGATCCATTTCCGTATTCGGGAGGTTTGGCGCATAAACCACGGATTGCACCTGATGCTCGCGCAGGCCCGTGAGCAAATCATGAACCGCGGTTTCCGTCCCGGCCCACTCGCAGGGATCGTATTTGCGCAAGACATGCGCCACGCGTATGGGCGAAGTCGTGAAAGAAATGTGCGCGTCATCCCGAGCAGCAGCAATTGATTCTGAAGTCATGGCGTCACCCGGGGCATTTGGGAACCGTACGACCCTTCTATGTTTTCGGCCGCGTGGGGCATTCGATTCCAGAACCATTGCATCTGCACGGTTTTTTTACTCGCAATGAATTCCAGAATGCGTCGAAAACTGCGGAATCCGTCGCAGAGGTACATCGTGATCGGATGAATGATGAGATTCGAGACGGCTCCGCGCGCTTCATTGCGACGCAAGCCGTCCAAGACCAAATCGGTCCATTCATCGATGTAATAAGACTCCGGGCCGAAATCGTCGCAGAAACCATAACGCCGGCGCCAATTCGCCACCCACATAGGCGTACGCTCGGCATGATAAAGGTGTTCGTGGTCCGGGATCACGTTGATCGGAAAATGAAAAAGCCCGTCGGGATGCCATTTAGGTCCCAGCGCATCGGCCTGAACGCTGTCGGAACAAAATCGAATGCCGCATCGGGCCAGCGCCTTGTCCGTGTTTTTGCCATGCATGTACATGTGATTGCGCCAGGACCAAATGGTTCGTCCAGAAACACGTCGCGCTATTTCGCGGGTTCGGTGAACATCCAACAATTGAAACCATGTCGGACCATTGTAACTGCCGCAGGCCTTTTTGGCGATTCGATGAACCCATGCGGGCTCGAAACAACTCCATGTATGCCCTCCAATTTCCACCCATTCGCTTTCGCAGATAAGACGTAGATCCGCCCAATCTTCGAGAAAAGTTCGTCCCGAAACGAAAAACGTGCAATGAACGCGCGCCTCCTCGAGCATTCTCAGATATCGCGCCGCGACGCGGGTCTCCGGAATATCGCAATGCTGTTGGTTGCCTGTCCGTAAGCTCGAGTGATGTATGTCGCCGGTGAGACAAATCATTGGGTGCTCCCCGAATGCATGACCTCTGTAAATACCGAAATGAGCTTTTCGATATGGTGTTGCGGAAGAAATCGTTCGAGATAACGCGAGCGGCCGGCGTCGCCCATGGTTCGAGCCAGTTTGGGCCGTTCGAGTAATCGGGTAAGGGCATGTCGAAGCGCAGTCGGATCGTTGGGGGGAACGAGCAAACCCGTTTGTTCCGGTACGAGCCATTCGCGGATGCCGCCGATATCCGAAGCAATGACTGCGGTGGCGTGACTCATGGCTTCAACACCCACCAAGCCAAACGTTTCGGGTGTGCGGCTCGGCATGATGACGCATAACGCGTTTTGGTAGTATGCGGCGAGCTCCGAGTGATCTTTGCGGCCCAGGAATGAAACCCGATCGGCAATACCCAATTTTTCACAGGAAGATCGGGCTTCGCTCATCCACGAACCGTCCCCGATGATATCGAGACGCGCGGGAAACCCCAGTTTGCTCAGAGCCTCGAACAGGACGTCGAGTCCTTTGCCACGAAAAACCCCGCCGACATAAAGCAATCGGTTTTCGCCGTGCACACCGCGGACGGGATTTTTGGGCGGGGCAGCGAACAGCGGCAACACTCGAATGCGACTTTCATCGAAGCCATGCAGTGCCGCTTGTGCGGCCATATAATGCGAACCGGCAATGAAGGCGTGAAATTGCTTGTGGGCACGCTGCTCCGCATGCAAGTTATGAATCGTGCGTATTCGAATGCCGGTCCCGTCATCTGCGCGCCGCAAAAAACCGCCGCAAGGATAACATGTCGTAATGCCTGCTTTTTGCCGGCAAGGTCGTTGTCCGACAAGCGTATACTTGTGGTCTCGCAGGCAAAATAGGTGATGATCGTGCAAAAACTCCACGATCGGACACGACGATTCCGCCAGGAATTCGGCCATTGTCCGCGACAATTGATGCGCATAGATCACGTCGGGTTTCAGCGTCGCCAACTGCGTGTGTGTATAGGCGAGCGGAAATGCGGCGTCGAATGCCTCGAGCAATTCGAGCGACGTGTCGGTCGTCGGATCGTACAATAACGTCGAATGAATGCCGCGTTCTCGCAGGTGTTCTGCTGCTTGGCGCATATAATGTTCGGCACCCCCGATGAGCGATGCGTGCCGACTGACGAATGCGATGTGCATAATGGGTCCCCCACGCGTCTTCACTGAATTCACGGGTCATGCTTCGCCGTCGATATCGACGAATGCGACGCCGCAGCCCCAAGGAAAATGTACAAAAGAAATGCCAACGGCGTTTGTCGTATTTCCCATTCCGAAAAACTTTGGCAAAATGCTCCGATCAACGCGCCGCAAACACCGGTACAGAACCTCGCGCGGATGTTCGTCGACCGAGCGAATAAAAAGCGACCCGCGACCATGAACCACCGAATCCATACAATGCCCAGGAGTGCCACACCGAGTCGACCCGTTTCCCCCAGCGTAATGGCGTAGAGGCTGTGCGCGGGCGCGGCGTGAGCGCCATCGATATGCGCGTGCCGACGATGTTTGCGTCGTGGCGATGGGGCGTCCGGACTGAAGTATGGAATGTAGTATTGTTCGGCAATGGGGCCGTAATGATTGGAGACGCACCACGACCAATTGTTCAACCCGCAGCCGAATGGCTCGCGTTCCGCGATTCCTTTGGCTTGAACGAGATACGCCCCCCGGCCCTCCCAAACCTTCCCTCGATATTCCTTGTCGAATCCTTCAGCCTCGAAACGCGATTTGAAGTCACCGTAACTCAGCGCCAGGAGTACACCGACAAGGCCGGAAATCATGGTGCCCATGAAAACGTGTTTTGGAGTCAATGCCCGTAACGATCCGCATGAGATCAAAAGAAACGCTCCAATGATGGCCAACGTCAAAACACCATTTCGCGACACCGTAAAGAGCAAGGTCGCCGTTCCCAGCAGCCCGGTGATGGCGCACGCCCAACGCAGTCGCGCGGACGTTTTCGCCGTCGCTGTAGCAATGAGAATTGGAATCGAAATGAGCTCGTACATCGACAAGCTATTGGCATGCGCCAACGTGCCGGGTACACGAAGAACATGATGCATCAATCGCTGACGTAATGCGGTGATGAATTCATAATCAATGGCACAAACCAGCGCCCAGACCAAAACCGTATAGTGCTCTTCGCTCTGGACAAACCGATACATCGTTATGAACACGCCCAGTTGGCGCACCATTTTTGACAATTCGAACAGGCCGAAAATGACCGGATCGGAAAAGAGCACGACGAGGGTATTGTAACCCAGAAATACGAGCATCGGAGCGAGTCCCGGCAGCCATCGAGCTCGCGTTTTGGTACGAGGCAAACTCGACAATAAAAGAATCCAAATCAAATCCAGCCAGGATGCTTCGATCCCCCGAGTCGTGCCGCGATACCATTCTCGGCTCATGAAGTTGATATCGATGAAGTCCGTACGCGTCGTCCCGAATACGAGCAAAAATGCGCAAAGATCACGCAGCCGCGCATGACGACGGCAGAATGCACGCCCTACGGTCAATACGAGCACGAGACCAAGCAAAAAGATGGCGTGTTTCGACTCCACGATCACCTCGCCAAACGATTTTCTCTCGCGGCGGAACCACCGAATCGTTCGAGTACCAATCGTTGTCCGAGATCGACGTCCGTGGTTTGTCCCGCGCGTTGGTTTTCCCCGTGAACATGTCCCTGGAAATACCCCCAGTGAAATGCCGCGCGACGAACCGGCGATTCACAAAGACCGCGCCAATCTCCGCGTTCGGCATGATAAACAATGTCACGCGCAGTGGAGGCCGCCGTGCGGCGCAAGCATTGCCATAAGGAGTCCTCGTCTCCGCGGATGATGGCGTCCGCTTCCCCTTCGATGAATCGCCGTCCAAACGACTCTCGAAGTGTATAATTGTGTGAATGCATGACGAGCGCGTCGGGAACATAACGAACGATATGCCCATTCTTTTTGGCCCATATCCCCCATTCGATATCTTCCGAACCCCATGCGGCCGTATGAAATGGGTGTTGTTCCCAAGCGGATCGCCGAATCGCTGCAAATGGCAAAGAAAGGGGCATCCAAGATGGCGCATCCCCATTCGCTGGAAAACTGACCTCATAATCGCGACGTACCCAGTTTGCAGCCTCCGGACGCGGCAATTGTCGAGCAAACGTAGCGACGACTCGAGAATCGCCGAAAGGACACACCAGACGTTCCAGTGCGTTGGGCGCGAGGGGTACGACGTCGGAATTTTGAAACACAATCATGTCACCGGTCGCGTGGGTGATCGCTTGATTGAGCACCTTACCGGGCACATAAGACGTTGCCGGAATTTGAATCAATCGGCAGGAATAACGCCGAACGATATCCAATGTTCCGTCCGTCGAGCCCGAGTCGACCACAATCAATTGAAAATTGCGGAGCGTTTGACCATGAAGCGCATGCAATGCTTGGTGCACGACCCAATCGGCGTTTTTCGTCCGCATGATGACCGACAATTGCATCGAGATCGCCTTTCTACTCCAAATGGATTCCCAATTGTTCGGCGGTATGGCGAAAGTTGGGATCACCGTGCTCCGCCCAATATCGCAAATATGCGTGGCGAAGTGCTTGCGGGCTGCAATCGCTTGCTCTCAAGAGGGATTGAGTCAATCGCGCTTGATCGGTATTCGAACCGTAGAGCACCGTGGGCAATACGGCCGCCAGCACCGCGCGTGGACAATGACCGTGAGCTTCTTTTCGATGCAAAATGGTTTGACGCAACAATCCCGAGGCATTCGCGTTTGCCATACGTTTCATGCGCGCCGCGAACGTCGTGGACGAGGGTTTGTTTTCCAAAACGCGTTCGATATGATTCGCGAAGGTGCAATCACGCCGGTCACTGCGCAAACGTTCGAATGCCAGATGCGCAGCTGCGAGAGTGTCGCGCGTTCGCTGCGTGAAGTCCCGCAAATTCTCGCGCGCGTATCGTTCGTAATCGGGCGAAAATCGAAATTCCGCCGCCGCATCGTAAAGCTCGGCCAAACCCGGTGTCAGGGCTGCGATGTCGCGCATACGGCGCTGCTTTTCCAGATAACCGGCGTGATATCGTCCGTGGGTGAAGAGCAACGCGTCTCCATGACCGATAATGGCTTTCATGAGGTGTTTGACGACGTAACGCGCATGATGCGGAGCCGGCTCGCCACGCTCGAAAATGGCGTCGTTGATGACGAGCAGCGACGCCCGATTCACCAGCAATGCGTGGACGTCGTCGATTGCAATATCTTTTGCCGCCAGTGGCCGAAGGGAGGGAACAATCGCCGCATCCCCGAGAATCGTGCGGTGGCCCCAGCGGACGTCAAACCAAATTACATGCGGAGGCGCGTGCCGCAATTCCATTTCGCCGATGACGCCGGTATCGATTCCAATTTTCTCGTTCGCTGCTATGGGCGCCAGGACTGCATCGAGGCGTTTTTTCAGGCCGGATTTTCTCCCCCACGTTGCCGTAATGAGGAGCAAATCGATGTTGTTGTGCAAATGCTCTCCGGTCATGTCTCGAATGACACCGCCTTCGCCTCGGCCATAACCTCCAAGCAAGACCACGGATCGATATTCATGAGGGCGAAAGTGTTTGGCGATGCTCCCGGCGACTCGGGACATCATCGCCGCCATGCGTTTCTCGATCGCCGCAGATCCGCGCAATGTATACCTGAGCCCATCGTGCATCGTGCTCATGTCGTCACCGTCCTAGACAAACCAATGCCCAATTGTTTGCGAATCACGGAAGCGACGTCGGTCAGAGCGCGGCAATTCGCTATGGCGACATCATCGGAGGCGAGCGCGGCGAGCGACGATTGTGTACCCACGTCATAACCATGCATTCCACGAGCCTTGTCTCCAAGCCAGCTCGGCCCGAATATCGTTCCTTCCGGCAAAAGCCATAAAGCTTGCCCGTACGGCGCGCCCATCACGGGAGCCGCCCGTGTACGTAATGCCCTGAGGTCCAGCCATGACCCGGGTATGTGCGACGATTCGAGAATATTTCGCGCTTGCGACAAACCCGCGTCGTCGCCCCAAAATCGCCACATCGTACTGTCGATGATCGCTTGCCCGAGGGGCAATCGCGCAGCCAATGGTCGCGGGTCGATTTTGCGCGTCACGTCCGCCATTCCGTGGTCTCCCACGACGATGGTGACAAGACGACGCGAATCCCGGCTCAATAACTCGCGCGCTCGTGCAATATGGGCAGCGATTCGGGAGATCACCGGATCGACCGAGGCCGCGGCATTGCCGTATTTATGTAAATACCCATCCAGATCGGTCGAATAAAGAAACGTCAAATCAGGCGAAAAATCTTCGATTGTTTTCAACGCTTCACGCCATCGCCGAGCTTCGGGGAGCCTCCAGTCGGCCGTGAAGACGCTCAATCCTGCTGCTCGAGCATCCGCGAGGAACGTTTGCGCGTGACCAATGGTTTCGGCCGAAAATAGATCCTCTCGTTCGGGGATATCGAGCCACCGAAATGCATCCGGAGGAACACGATGCAATGCCAAGTAACCGGAAATGCCTATGCGATTTCGCAACCACGACGCTGCTTTTCGCCGAATCCAATCGCGCTCGTGGATGAATCGCGGGAGGAGGCCCAAAATCGACAATGGCGCAAGGATTCCGTCGGATTCCGACGGCTGCCGTGAAAATAGGCACATACGCCCGTGGACCGATGGTGGAGCGCCGGTGAGGATCGTCGGTAATGCTCCGGCGGAATATCCGAGAATGCCTCGTAATGTTCGGACGTTCGTCAAAAAAGGCAGCTCATCACCAAAACGTCGAAATTGCGCCGGACCCAACGCGTCGACGAAAACGACCAAGATACGTGTGGAAAGATCGCTCATAGTGCCCTCATGGACGGCGACGATTGTTCGGGGACGCTCCCCAGGGTTTTACGCGTCCACAGAGCAAGGCAATGCAAAACGAGCGTGAAATCGAGAAACGTGCTCTTTTCGTGAATGTAATAAACGCGCGCCCGTAATCGTGTGCCATCATCGGCACCTTCGGGAATGATTGCCGCGTCGATCGGTATGAGTCCGACGGGAGCGGCCATGGATTTCCAAAGCAATGCCGCGGATTCATCTTTGGGAAAGTCATCGGACCAGTCCGACAAACCAATGAAGGACCGATCACCGCGAAACGTTTGCGCAAGTGCTCTCAACAAGCGACCGACGGATGATTGCTGCTCGTTCGCGTTACGACGACCGGATTTCCACAACAGAGATTTGCGGCTCAAAAGCCAAAAAGGCGTTGCGATGACCATCAAGAGCAGCGCCAAATACCGCCCCAACCAATGCGTTCGATGAGGTTTGTCACGTTGTGCCAGGAGCAACGATTCGTTCACCGTTGCATATTCGCCCGTCGCCAGGTCCTGCGTTCCTCGAGCATCGATAGCGACACCGGCCAAATCCAGGTTTTCCCCAAGAATGGTACCCGGCGCGATCATTGCATCGGAGAGCCGCGTTCCGCGTTCCACCACCGTTCGATCTCCAAGAAAAACGCGCGGCCCAATGCTCGCGTCGGCGCGAATCACGGCGTTCATTCCCACGAGCACGGGGGGAATGAGTTTGGCACTTGGATCGATCTGCGCTCCGCGACTCAACCATACGCCGCGTTCTTGTTCGTACGCATGCAGCAAAATCCCATTCTCCGATTGTCGGCCGACACGACCTTCGATTGTCGCCAGGCCGATCGTAAATGCATCGGCGAGCGACCGAATTCGAATCGCCCAGGCTTCTTTCGTCGCCGGAGTAGGCGTAGGTTCGTCCCCGAAAACCCGTACGGCGGTTCCATCGCAAATATCGGCGATTGCGCAATGAGGCGCCAGGGCGACGACGGCCCCCGTCGGATGCGCATGGGCGCAAATTGCCCGGATATCGCCTCCAACCAAGACATCCGCAGGAATGGCGATCAATAATGCACCATCGGGAAAACCCGCCCGACGCGCTATTTCTCGCGGCGTCAAGGGTTTACCGCTCGCTACCAGCCGTACATTGGTGCCTATCGCATCGCCGCGTGCGAGCCATTGACCAAGTTCGACACTCTCCGCGGACGAACCAATCTGTACCGCAATGCCTTGGCAGCGTACGGACCGCAGCCATTGAATTTGTCGCGCTACGAGCGGCCGTCCCGCGATCGGTATCCACCCATGCGTCGACGTCGATTCGACATCGTGAATAACCGCGTACATGGCTCCTCCTCAGATGACTCGATTCGTCGACAAATGAATCAATACGCACCGCGCCCGCTCAATACGGCGGGAATGGTGCGAATCAATACGCGAACATTGCCGATCGTCGACGTCCGATCGATATATTCGATATCCAATCGCACCTGCTCGTCGAACGACAATTCACTCCGACCGCTCACCTGCCACAAACAGGTCAAACCTTGCTGAACTTCGAGGCGTCGAAGAGCGATTGCATCATAACGATCCACTTCCGAGCATAATGCCGGACGAGGGCCGATCAGCGTCATATCGCCGACGAGAACATTCCACAATTGAGGCAGCTCGTCGACGCTGAATCGCCGAAGCCACTTACCGGCGGGCGTTATTCGCGGGTCATCGCGCATTTTGAAGCGGAGTTCGTTCGTACTCGCGATCAACGCAGCTCGCCGCGCTTCGGCGTCGATGTACATCGTGCGCAGTTTCCACAATTTGAATTCGCGCCCATATTGCCCGACCCGCCGTTGCGAAAAAAGAACCGGCCCCGCGCTCGTCCATTTGATTGCACAAGCAGCGATGATCAGGATGGGCAATGTGACGGTCAGACCAACCATTGCGCCGAAAATATCCATTGCCCGCCGGCAATGACGAGTCACATCGTGCAGCCACAACCAACGGCGCAGGAAAAATCGACGTGTCCGCCTCGCGAAATGTCCCGAAGTTCGTCCATCGCGAATCGTTCCCGTCGTTCGAGTGCGCTCTCGAGTGTCCATGACGAATATCCCTTTTTTCGCTCCGTCGCCTTTTTCGTTGACGCGACCCAGGCGCCCATCAAAATTCACGCCAACGTCTGGAACCGATGGATTCACGGGCAAGATTGACGGCATGCGTTCTCGGCGTCGATATGCGCCACCTTTGAGCACACTTTTCTGTCGATATGACTCGTCGCTGTCACCTGAAGGTGCATCGAAGCCCCAAGTTCGGGACTGCCCGGAAGGTGCGAATCCTGCAAATCCGCATTTGGTCGACTCGAGGAGTCATTGTATGCGAATTGCTGTGAGTCTTGGCGGAACGGATTACGGCCAATCTGGAATCGGTGTGTATACACGCGCAATCATTCCGCGTATCTTCCGAGCCATTGCGGACGGTGAGGACGATATCGTCGTCATGGGTACACGCAAAGAATCAGCGGCTTACGAGGACGTCTTGGTCGATATTCCGCGCATCGAGCTCCCGTCGGTATTCGATTCGGCGGGTGGCAATGCCCTGTTTCATTTCCTTGCCGCAGGTCCCGTGCTGACCCGGGCCGGGATTTCCGTCGCCCTTTTTCCCGCCGCAAATCGACGCATGCCGGCGTATTCACCCATTCCGACCGTCGCCGTGGTTCATGATCTCGCGCAATTGCACGTGAAGCGAAAATACGACCCTTTACGAATGTTGTATTTTCGCCGCGCCCTTCTTCCCGCATTACGTCGTGCGTCTCGCGTCGTGGCGATCAGTTCCGCCACGAAGAACGATCTTCTACAGGCTTTGAATTGGCCGCCGTCTCGCATCGCCCTCGTCCCCAACGGCGTCGATGCCGCCCGCTTTACGCCTCCGACCGAGCGCGATGAGCGAATTCGCCGCGCGCGTGAAGTGCTCGGCATCCAATCGCCGTACGTGCTTTATTTGAGTCGCCTCGAACATCCCGGGAAAAACCATTTACGGCTTGTGCAAGCGTTTGCTTCGAGTTCCATTGCCGCACGTCATTCGCTCGTTTTGGCCGGAGCCGATTGGGGGGCTCGTTCGCGTATTCGGGAAACTGCTGAGCAATTGCGGGTCGAGCGCCGAGTTCATCTTCCAGGGTTTGTCGCGGATGATCTGACGCCGGGGCTTCTGGCCGGAGCCGATGCCGTGGCGATGGTCGGTCTTCGCGAAGGGTTTGGCTTGCCCGCACTGGAAGCTTTGGCCGCCGGTCGCGCGCTTTTCGTATCGAATACGGGGGCTCTGCCTGAAGTGACCGGTGATTTGGCATCTTGTTGCGACCCGCTCGATAGCGAATCCATTCAATTCGCGATGGACAAAGCTCTGTCGGACACGTCGTTTCGCCGGCGCGCTTTATTGGAAGGGCCGCAATGGGCCCAACGTTATGATTGGGATCATACGGCCCGGTCCTTGTTGTCCTTGTGTCGGCAGGTCGTTCGCGAGGAGAAAATTCGATTACAATGACGTGCGCCGCGTTCGACGCAAACGCTCGATTCCTTCTTCGACGTCCGATTCTTTGATGTCGCGGAATCGTTGTGGGAATGGGCCGCCCGCGTGCGTATCGTACACCATGGCGCGTGGACGAACATTGCGCGCGCGAAGTGTTTCCATGACAAACCGCACGCGCTCTTCATGATCCGCTGCTTCGAGCTCTTGTTCGGACGTTTTCAAAACGTCGGCGATATGCGCTTCGATGCGTTGTTTGTCGAGCTCCGATTCGGCGACTCCGGTGATGATGGGAATCAATCGTCGAGCGTCGCGAAGCGGTAGATAAAGGCCGCGCGACGTCGCCGCCACGGTCTTGAAAACATCCACGGCGCCCACGTATTCGGCCAACGTGGGCAAACACCCGACCGCATGGATGACGATTCCCATTTCGCGCGCATTTTCCGCTTGCGCATACCAATGATGCCCGCACGGGCACCCTTGCGGAAATGCATCGCCCGAAGGCTCGACGCCATGTGGCGGCGCATCGCCGACCCAAACGACCACTCGCGCGGCCCGAGGCCGCCAATCGAGCCGTACGATGTCGTAAAGCCCGTCGGTCACCGATTCCGGCCCATCACCTCCACCGGAAGCCTCCATTCGCTGGACGCCTTTTTTGATTGCCGCAATATCGTCCGTCAATGGAACCACGCGGCTGGCAAAAGATCGATCTTGCGGTGGATGATCCCGATAACTTACGAGTCCCAAGCGCAAACTCTTGCACAACGGTGCATTCCGAATGCTCTCGATGAGCTCCAATAGGCGCTGTTTCACCACTTCAATGTATTGACCCATGCTCCCGGTCTCATCGACCAAGAAAACCAAGTCGATTTCGCCGACATCACGTCCCGCGACAAACGACAGCATTTCGGTCGAATAAGCCTCGGATCCCGATTCCGCAATCGGGGTTTTACCTTGCGTCACCGGCGTTTGTTGCCGCGATGTCGAGGGCACCGTCGTCAATGGCGGCGGTGGAGGCATTGCCGGCGGAGCCATCGGGGCTGGAATATCCAAGGATCGTGCAACGGGCTCGAATCGTTCCGGATCGCGCGATGTCGGCGGCTCGTCGTCCTCGGCGAAAGAAGGAATCGATTCCGATTTGGCCATTTTTTCCTCGCCAAACCCGAGCGCCTCTTTTACCTTCGAGAAAAACCCTCCGCCTCCCCGCGACGCTGCAGGTTTCGCCCCTTCCATAACGATTCGCGCCGCCATTGCGCGCGGAGCTGCCGGGCGCGGGGGGGCGGCAAATGCAGGCGGTGGTGGCGGAGCACCAAATGCAGGCGGCGGTGGCGGCGGGCTAAAACCGCCCGACATCGGGGCGGCACTTGGAGGCGGTGCGTATCCCGGCGCTCCGCCCAGCATATCGTCCAGATGAGGCGCTCCCGCCGAGAAAGGCAGCATGTGTGCCTCCCCATCGTCATCGCTGTCATCCTCATAATCGTCGCTTTCATCCGCGCCAAATGCGTCGTCGGAATCGAATTCAGGCCCGGCCGCAACGGGTGCGGCCATGCGCATACGCGAAGGCGCTTCGGCCTTGGCCATTGTATAAACCGCCTCTTCTTCCGCAGGCGGAGGTGCTCCGGTAATGGCTCCGCTCCCGCCTTCCGCCGCACCATCCGAAAATCCAAAATCTTCGCCCGTGCTTTCCTCCGCCATTTCAGCAACGGCGGCCATTTGGATTTTCTTCGCCGGCGTTTGGACTCGTTTTTCGCTGTCCTCCGCAACCAGAGCGGTATAAGGACTCAAGAGCTTGTGTTTCAGCGCGAGAGCCAAAACCTCCATGCGCACTTCCGCCGCTTCATTCGGCGCTTCGACCAGCCGTTCGAGCCGCGCGTCAATGCGTAGTCGCGCCCAAAGCCGTTCGATACCCGGCATTTCATTGGACTCTTCGGGCAATTCGACGTCCACTTCCTGCCGGAACGTTTCGCCTGTGGCGCGCGTACCCGTCAGCACCAAACGACTTTTCCCCGATCCCGCGAATCGACCGAACAATTCGACCGTTTGACCTCCAAACAATTCCGGCACGGGACTCGGATACACATCGACCGGCATCGCGTCATCCCAGGACAAACGTATGTTTGTCAAAACGGGACCGGCTTGCCGCACACGTCGCGCGAATTTGGGAACGACCGTTTCCACGTCTTCACCCGGCAAAAGAACGTCGCTCGTGCCTCCGCCCGCCCGCGCGAGGCGTTCCACGAGGTAGCGATTGACCGCCGGACCAATACCCAAGACAAACAGTCGCGTATCTTTCCCAAGCAATGCGGGAATACGTCGCAAAAGACGTCCTTCATTGCCTACGGCGCCGTCGGTCATCAATACGACGACCCGGGTTCGTCCCGGAGTAACGGGCAACTTGGCCGCGCGTTCGAAGGCTTCTTCCAATTCGGTGCCCCCACGCGCCTCGATTTTTCGCAAGAATTCCTCGACTTGCAGCGTCCATTCTTTTGTTACGGGGACGTAAGAATCTCCGCGGCCGTCGGCGGCAATGCGATCATGATCGATCGCGAAAACTTGGGCGCGATCGTCCGGACCGAGCATATCGAGAATCATGCGCACCGAGCGACGGGCTTGGGCCACGCTGCCGCCGCGCATCGAACACGACCGATCGACCAGAAAAACCACATCCCTGGGCAAACCGAAGGTCGCCTTTTTCCCAGTGACGGCAACGACGACCCCGCAATATTCGCATTTCCACGCCGGGCCGATGCCGGGCCAATCTTTAATCGTGGAACCATCGCGCAACGTTCCGCCGCAATTGTTGCATCGATAGGTTCGATGGTCGCCGGAGGGACCGATTTCCGCAATGGGCAAGTCCTCGATCGGCGCGATGGGCGGCGTGAGAACCAGCAAAAACGTCCCCATTTTATCCGCCACACGTTCGAAATACGCCCGCGGACGAATTCCTTCTTTCACCGCGCGAAACGCAATGACCAAATCGCGGTTTGGAATCGTCTCCGACTCGTGCAATTTGAGACGATACGCGCTCACGCTCAATTGTTCCACGTCGATGCGGTGGGACGGAGAACGCGGCGGTTCGAGTAACTCACCGGAGTGGATTTCAATGGTGGCTTTTACGTTGGCGGGGCGGTGTCCCGTTGCGGGCGCGGGGGGACGAATTTTTGCCGCATCCGGAACTTCCGTCGTGGGAATGGATTGTCCTGCCAATCGAGGCGCCGGTGCGCCATCCGGGCGACCGGCATGATGCCGCTCCGTCGTGACCATGGGAAAAACGAATCGCCATTCGCCGCTGTCGAAGGCCAGTTTTTCCTGGTATATCATCGTGACCTCGATGATATCGCCCGGCGCGATGTTCGCGACGCTCAAGGTAAACAAATTCGGGCGATCTTGCTCGAGGAGCGTGGCGCTTCGTCCTTCGCGTCGAGCCGCCTCATAAGCCCGTTTGGCTTCTTCTTTTTCTTTGACGGCACCTTCGACCGTGCGCTCGCCGATGCGGAATCGCATGGTATGCACCGATGCTCCATGCGGCATCGGAAACATGTATTCGGCTTCGATCGGCGATTCGCTTGCGTTACGGAATCTTTGTTTGACCGTGACCGTCGCAATCGGACCGTGGATGGCGGCGTCGAGCTCGGTCATCTCGAGCGGCAATACGTAGCCGCTTGGAGAGCGCATTGTTCCTTGTGTGATCAAATCCGGCGGAAGTGGCATCATGGCGCCGCGAGTGTACACGATATTTTCGCATCATAAAGCGAAAAGACATTCCGGACCGCTCCCATCTTTTCGGATTGCGCGGCAAAGCGCACCCTACAAGGCCGACATCATTTCCCTTGACCGAATGTCTCCAGCCATTCGACCAGCGCCCCGAATCCGGGAGCTCGTTCTTCTACCGTTCGTCCCGACAAAGGCGCTTCATCCGGAGACAAGAGCTCTTTTGCGGACGCCAAGCGATAGCCCGAACCCATACCGACGGCGCGCAATAAATCCGCCGCGTCGGCTCGCCGCTCTTCGTCCCATTCGTATTTGGCGATCCGTTCCAGCAATTCGATCGCGAGCGGTACGTCGCCCACGAACAATGCTTCTTCCAATGCCGTCCAATGGAACTCAATCGACATCGCCTCGGAAATCAGCGAATAAACACGTGTTGCTCGTACGGCAATCCAGATTTCTTCCACGCACGCCGGATGCGCTCGCCAGCGTTGTTCCAATACCGTGCAGACCGATTCGAGCACTCGCCGGGCCTTCGGCAAATCACCGAAACACGCCAATACTTCGGCCCGTCGTAATTCGAATACAAGTTTGTCGTTTTCGCGCGCCTCCATGGAATACCGAGTTGCGAGCGACAATGCTTCGTCCGGACAACCCAATCGACAAAGCGCCGAAAGCGCCGCCTCTTTGCGAATGTTGTCGAGCGCGGGCGGGTCCTGAGGTCCACGTCGGGCGACGAGGGCGAGGGACACCACTTCGTCATATTGCCCCGCCGCAAGCAACGTCGAGAATAATTCCACCGCGGAATCAAACGCGACCACGCGCGCCATCTCCGCTTCCAAGGCGATGACGCTGTCCCATTGCGCCCGCTTGATGTGCAACGGCCCGACGCTTATTTCCGCGCCAAACCCAAGCGACCTTACGCGCCCCAAATGCAACAATGCATCGTCGATTCGTCCGGCCAAACGCTCGCTGCGCCCCAGCCAAACCAACGCCGAAACCGCGTGCGCCACCGCATCCGCTCGTCGTTCCCGCCCCGCCAGCCCCGAAAAATAGCGAATCGCTCTCTCCGCGATCGATCGCGCGTCATCGAATCGCTCGAGCTGTTCGGCGACCAAAATCGTTTCCCGAAAGCACGACGCAATCGCTCCGAGACGCCCCTCCGCCAATCCATCAGCCTTGGGCAATGCTTGCGAAATCGCAGCGCACCAAGCTCCAAGCTCCCAACGGACAAAACGCCCTTGTAAACTCGAGAATTCATCTGAAATGTATCGTACATCCGCAGTACGTGCAGACACGTATGGCACGGGGCCAAGAACCGGGCCGACCTGGTGCATATCGAACCTCTTGAATTACGCGCACGCCGCGACGATGGCGCAACAAATCCCGACCACCCGGCTTGCACGCCACTTTCCAACGAATCGCGACGACCTCTTTCTTTATAATCGCGACGCCGCCCGCCTTCAATCCCCCATTTATGGGCATCGGACATAGGTTGTCCTACCTCGCCCGCGTCGTTTTCGAGCTCCATGAACTCCGATCTTTCGTCACCGGCAACTTGACGCCCCGCGCCTCTCTTTCCAAGATGCGCCTGCATGCAGCTCGCGAGATCCTTTGAGGTCAAACGTTATGCGGCGATGACGATCATCGCCGTTGCTGCGGGCTTGTGCATCACGTGGCTGCTTTTGCCGCCGGCCGTCGAGGTTCCCAAGGCACCGGCGACGCCCGAGTTACGCGTCGCGGGCATGCCCGTGCCTCTGCAAGGTGATCCGGTCGCCAACGCGTTGGATCTCGTGCGTCGTTACGCTACCGGCGAGATCACGATCAAACTCCCCGACGGAACGGGCCGAAAAATTCGGCGTGGATCTCTCGGCGCCGAGATCGATCGCGTGCGCCTCGCGGGCTTCGTTCGTGAAGCCATCCGTGCCGAAAGTCCCTTGCGCAAAGCTCACGACGCCAACTCGCCCGGCACTCCGCTCGACGTGCCGCTGCCCTTGATCCTGGATGCCGACGCTGCCTTGGACAAACTCCTGGCGCTCAAAGGTGAACTCGATTCGGCCGCGACCGATGCGTACGTCGACTTGGCGCAGAAGAAGCTCGTGCCGGAAAAAGACGGCCATCGTCTCGATGTGTACGGGACCATTGCGCGTATCGAAGCGGCATTTCGCCAAGGTTTGTCCGAGGTGCCGGCGATGGTGGAAACCGTGACGCCCAAACGTCGCGCCGCCGAGCTGGGTAATGTCGAGTTTTCGCATGTCCTCGGCTATTTCGAGACGCGGTACAACCAAGGCGAGAAGATGCGCGATCGCACGTACAACTTGCGTCAAGCCGCATCACGCCTCGATGGCGCCGTCGTCCTTCCGGGCGAGATATTCGATTTTAATGATGTCGTGGGGCCACGTGATGAGGCGCATGGATATCGCGTCGCGCCCGTGATTGCCCAAGGCGAGCTCGTCGACGGATTGGGTGGCGGTACATGCCAAATATCCGGAACATTGCATGGCGCCGCTTTTTTTTCGGGCCTGGATATCGTCGAACGATATCCGCATTCACGTCCCAGCTATTACATCAAATTGGGCCTCGACGCGACGGTCGTTTATCCGACGATCAATTTCCGTTTTCGGAATCCATTCAAATTCCCCATCGTTTTGCACGAAACCGTCTCCAATGGTGTCGTGCGCGCCGAAATTCTCGGTCCCGAGCGCCACCATACCGTCACGTATTTTCGGCGTATCGACGAAGTCGTTCCTTTTGAAGAAGTCGAACGCAAAACCCCGAAATTGCCCGAAGGTACGCGCGTCCTCGCGCAACGCGGCATTCCCGGATTCAAAACCACGAGCTCCCGCGTCGTCCGCGATGGCGCTCACGCCGTTCGTTACAAATGGACCGATTCCTACCCGCCCACGATGCAAATCTTCAATGTGGGATCCGGCCCGAAAGAATTGACCTCCACGGGGAAAGACGACGAGCATCCCGAATACATCGTGGACGAATACCTTGTCGTCACGCAGGGCCCCGAGATTCACACGCCGGGGGTTTCCGGTGTGGAAGCGGGCGGTGGGACGATTGAGAGCCGCGAACCGGGGAAAACGGGCGAGCGTGGTTATTATGAAAAATTAGGTTTGTCGCATTATCGAAGCAACAGCGACAGCGCCGACCCGAATGCGCAATCCGAGGCTCCGGCGACGGTTCCGGCTGCGGCGGAATCACCGACGGACGACAAAAACAAGAAGCCCGACGAAGCCAAACCCAAAAAGAAAAAGAAGAAGAAAAAAGGCAAAACGGCGGACTCCGGCGGATAACCGGCAATTGAATGCGCACCTTTCGACGATCTTTCGCGTAATGCCCGTGCGCCACCTTGCGCCTCGCCAAGTTTCCCGAGCCGAGTTACCTTTGCGCCGTGTTTTCCCCGCACGTACGTTTCGAGGGGTTTACGACGACCGATTGGCTTCGCGTTTTGTCGCTCTTTCGGCCTCGCCCCGCATCACGTGAATCACGTGATCCCGATCGCCCTCGAGGTGGCATCATCGCCGTGCACGATCGCGGGCGCCTCGTGAAGATCCTCCACACCCACACGGGGCGTTTGTCTCCACGTAACATCGATTGGCCTCAAACGGCGGAGGAGCTCGCTCGACATCATCGCGTCGCGTTCACCATCGTGCTCGAACGTCGCGCGCTCGATCGCATCATGGAGGGTTTTGCCGCACGAACCCGACCCAACGACGACCTCACCGTTCAGTCCTTGACCATCGTGGCGCTCGTTCAAGCGGAGCTCACGCAAGGCACCATCGCCGCCTGGCCTCTGCGCCTTCGAGGTTTGCCCATACCAAAACCCGGCATGGTTCGCGCCAGTTTCGATGCGGTTTGTCCGGTCGGAAAATCGATGGTGGTTGGTCTCTTCGAACAGGGCGAACTGTGGACGAGCATCGCGCTGAAGCGCTCCGACGACGGCATCACCCACATCCTCGGCCCCGAAGAAATGCGTGACGAGATCGGTCTTCTTTCAGGCGATTGGCGCCGAGATCATCGGCACCTCGCCCGTGCGGTCGAAAGTCGTGTCGGACCTCTGGCGTTTGGTTGCTTCACCGAACATGCGACGTTCCGATCACTCGAAGTCGATCCCAACCCCGGAGCGTGGGCGCGAGCGTCGTTCGTGCGCGACATCATCTTGTCGCCGATGCCCGCCCCGATGGCGATTCCGCTCGGCATCGATGCCGGTTTGGCCGCGTTTGTCGCGGTACGCAACATCGTCGAACGCCTCGATTCCGGGGGCGTCGTGAGCGGTAAAATCGAGCGTTTGTGGGAACGAGCTGCGGAACGTCCCGAGCTTGCACGGATGGAAGAACTGCTCGGGTTTCACCCGCTGGAACTGCTGCGGCGACTGCTTACGCGAGATCAGTGATCCCGCGCCGCTGTCACTTCTCGTCGTCGCCTTCTTCGTCCGCGTCGTCATCGTCGGCCTCTTCAGCCGATGACGCTTCGGACTTTTCCTTTGTGTTCGAACGGTCTGTCTCGCCGAACAACGACGGCCCATCTTCGGCGCCATGTTCCGCGACGAACACCTCGGCCAAGTCGACGAGCTTTGTCATCTTGTCGGCGCGAATCGTCCCGTAAAGCGTCAACGCCATCGTCCGACCGCGCACGCACAACCACGCGTCCCCATGCTCGCGCAGAAGAGCGCGCAGATCACGCGAGAGCCACTGGCCGATCTGCTTCGCCAACATCGCCTCGGCTTCCACGAGGTACGTCGAGAAAAACTCGGGGTCCTTGCGGAATTCGATGCCCGTGTTCGGCACTCGCGTCTTGTCGTCGTACAACGGAAGAGGCTTTGCCGTAAACGTCGGTCCTGGTTCGGCGAGACGAACCAAGATGGTTTGATGGTCGCTGCCGCCTTCGCCGGAGCTCTCGATGAAGCGGGCGTAAGCGACTTTGGGGGCGAGTTCGAACTGACCAACGACCCGACCTTCGCCGATTTCCTCGATGATTTCAGCGAAGTCGCGGGACAAGCTGCCGACGGGTTTGGGCCGCGCGTCTTTCGGCTTCTTCTTCTTGCCGTCTCGGTAAGACGACTTGGAATGCTTCTGATGCTTTGCTCGACGTTTACCGAGTTCTTCGCGCCAAGCTTCGATCTCCAGCAACGCACGTTGATCGACCTTGTTCGTGAGGACGAAAATGAGCCCCGCCGCGAAAGGTCCGACGATCCACAGCCACCACATGGGGCGCGAGCCTAGTCGTTTCGACGAGTGTTGCCCATGGTCTGTTGCACCGTGTTCCGTTAGGCTCGATATCCGCCTTCGATGTTGCGCACCTACCTCTACTGGATCTGCTCGGCCGCGCTGATCTTGTGTGTCTTTCTGTCGCTCACGCGCAGGCAGATGATCCGCGAGCTCGCGGAAGCGCGGAAAAAACTGCTCGAAGAACGTGAGCAACGAGAAGCCCTGCGGGCCGAGCTGGTGCATGCGCGCAACGCCGCGGACAAAGATGCTACGGCGGCGAAGAAACTTGCGGCTGAAACGAAGTCCTCACTCGACGAAGTGAAGGCTGAAAAAACACAGCTGCTCGAAGAACGGGACGCGCATCGAGTCGAGCTCGACGGCGTGCGAGCGACGCTCGCGGAACGAACGGCATCGGCCGAAGCGGCGGAGAAGCGCGTCGCGGAGCTCGAGGCTCAAGCCCGGACAAACAGCGCGAGCCAAGACAAACTCGACGCGGCCGAGAGAGATTTGCAGGCGGCGCGAGCCAAGGTCGAGTCGCTCGAGAAGAAGATCGACGGCGAAGCGCGTCTGCGCAAAGCCGCGGAAGATGAACGCAACGCGGTGAAAGCCACCGCAACGACGCTCGAGAGCAAGCTGCGCGAAGCCGAACGAGCGAAGACGCAGCTCGCCGATGCGCACGCGAAGGAAGCGAAGACGCTGCGTGATGCATCGTCAGCGCTCGAAGCGGAACTCGCGGCGGCGAAGGAACGTTTGACCAAGGCGGAGGCGGAGCTTGCCGAGGAGCGTTCTAAAGTCCAAACTCCGGCGGCGGCGCCGAGTGGTGGAGACGTTCTTGCGGCGCTCGAAGCCGATACGCTCCTGAACCGTGGACAGAAAGAGACGATTCGGATGACGTACAATCAATTCACAGCCAAGCGACGTTCGTCGTAGTGAAACGACGTGTCATTCAAGCGATTGATGGGAAATGAAAACATGACGACACTACCGGTTCTCATTGGCGTGATTCATCTTCCACCGCTCGTGGGCAGTCCGCGTTGGGATGGTAAAGCGGGACATGCCGAGGAGATGGCATTTCACGAGACGCAATTGCTTACGATGTGCGGGTTTGACGGAGTGATTGTCGAGAATTTCGGTGACGCGCCTTTTTATCCGGGAGCTGTCGAGCCGGTGACGATCGCGGCGATGACGATGTGTTTACGTGCGGCGCGGGAAGCGGCGAAAAACATGTTTTTAGGCGTGAACGTTTTGCGTAATGACGCGGATGCGGCATTGGCCATCGCCGTCGCCACGAATGCCGACATGATTCGCATCAATGTGCACACGGGGGCGCGCGTGACGGATCAGGGAATCGTCGAAGGTATGGCGCATCGGACCTTGCGTACGCGCAAAGCATTGGGAGCCGAGCGGGTAAAACTATTTTGCGACGTGGATGTCAAGCATTCGGCGCCGCTCGCGGGCAGGCCCATTGCGGAAGAGGCGCATGATACGGCGGATCGGGGTTTGGCGGATGCGCTTCTCGTCACGGGAAGCGGCACGGGTCGCCCGGCATCCGGAGGCGATCTCGAGGCGGTTTGTCGCGCATCACGTGTGCCGGTGTATGTCGCCAGCGGCATTACGATGGAAACGTTGCCGGCTTTGCGTGCGGCACACGGGTTCATCGTTGGTTCGGCATTACGAAAAACCGGGCGGGCGGGTGATCCGATCGATCGGGATACGGCGGCCCAATTTGCGGATCAGTTTCGGGCCAATCGTTCCTGAGTCCTAAATTCGTGGCGTTTTTGTCTCGCCTACGTCAACGGGTTTTTCCCGGTCCATCGGGCGTGTTCCTTTTCCGAATCACGCTCTTGACGTTCGTGATTCGCCTTGTGTGGAATTTGTTCATCCATCCACCCGGGGAATTCATTACGTCCGATATGCGGTCGTATTGGCAGCAATCGAATGGAATGCTGAATGCGCCTTGGCGACCCGACCCCGGGGCGATTTTCTTCCCTTATGGCACGGCGGCGCTTTTGACGCTGGTTCGTCGGCTGTTCGGCACGGAGAACCATCTCGCGCTGGGGACTGTTTATGCGATTCTGGGAACCTTGCTCGTACCGCTCGTTTTTGGTTTGGCCCGGCGATTGACCCACGGTTACCATTTGCCGCGGATTGCGGCGATCGTGACGTGCTTGTATTATCCATTCATTTCTTATGGCGGATATTATTTGAGCGAGCTGCCGTTCGCCGTATGTGTGACGGCGACGGCGTTTTATGCTTTGCGCCTGGCGGATCGCGGTCGAAAACGCGATGCTTGGATGCTGGGATTGGCATTTGCCATCGGGGCGACGTTTCGTCCGCAATTATTGGCGTCGTTGCCTCTTTTGGCGGTGGTGTGGACATGGCGGCGAAAATCTTGGCCGGCGTGGCATAAAGGGCATTGGATTCGGCTGCTGGCGCCCATTTTGATCGTCTCGGCGGTGTCGATGGGACGATTTCATCATCACACGGGTCGGTGGGGTTATATTTCGGGGAACTCGGCGCTCAATTATGCGTTTGGCCGGTGCCATGCAGTGGAAATCGAATCTCGCGCCGTCGGGTATGCCGGTTCATTCAGCCCGCCGCCGATGGGATTTCTCGAATGGCGGGAGCTCAATCGACATCAATCGTTTATTCGCCTCGATCCGGCGTTTCAAAGGAAAATCTCCTTACGTGGATACTTATGGCTACCGGAGACATTCGACGAAATCACGCGGAAGTGTATTGAGAGGACCGGATATGTGCGGCAGGTGCATCATGCGGTCGTGCATGTCGTCATGTTATGGGGATTCAACAATGCGTGGCCCGATTCGGCGGGCGGCGCTTTGCGTTTCGTCATGCTCGGGTATCTCGTTGCCCATAACATTATTTTTCTCGTGCCGATGGTGATTTTGGCGTTGGCGTCGGTTCGCGAGCGATTTTCGCGCCACGCATTGCTTGCTTTGCACCTGGTCGCGCTGATCGTCGTCGCAATGTTGTACTTCGGCGACGTAAGGTACCGCGTGCCCTATGATGGGGTCTTGATGGTTTTGGCGCTCTACGGTTGGCGTTACGTTGCGGGGTGGTTTGTAGCGGGTCGCTGGCATGGGTGGCGGTGAACTTTCGACCTCGTCATGAAAAACAGTCTTCCCAATGAGGTGCGCGTTGGTGTAGGGTGCGTCCGTGCGACGAACCGGCTTTCCCTCCAACCCATGGAGATCGCTCGTATTTTTGGGCGTTTCTTCGGCGATTGTGACAGCTGGCTCCGCGGTTTGCCCGCGGCCGGCCTTCGCTCAAACCGAGCCTTCCGAAAAAACCGAGTTGCCCGAGGCGCCCCCCAAGCCTTCCGAATCGGACAAACCCACGCCTCCTGCGCCGCCGGATGCATCGGTTGCGCGACGTCCCGAAGCCGGGGACGTGAAGGCCAATCCCGCACCTGCGCCACCTGCGCCACCTGAGCCGGCCGAAAAGAAGGACGAACCTCAGCCGACGGAAAAAACTCCGGAAACCGGGTTTTTCTTGGGCTCGTACGGTCGAGCTGTTTCGGCGACGGATTTACGTAAGCGTCCGGGTCGCGATGCCGATATCGTGGCGCGCGGTTCGCGCCTCGACGAAGGTTCTTATGTCGAAATCGACGTTCAACGCCAAGATTATTGGAAAGCGACGGGGGCGACGACGCGTGCGGTCGTGACGCTCGGCGCGACCGGTCCGCTCTTTCATTACAGTTCGGATTTTACGGTGCGTATGGCCGTGCGAAACCTATTTTTGCAGGCCAACAACATCATGACCAAAGGTTTGTCGGCGTGGGTCGGCTCGCGTATGTACCGCGGCGACGATTCTTATCTTCTCGACTTCTGGCCGCTCGACAACTTGAATACGATGGGCGGTGGAGCGCGTTATGACTTTGCGTCGGGACGAACGTTTGTCGCGTGGCACGCCGGTTTGAATCAACCGAATACGGGATATTTCAAACAGCTCGTTACGCGGACGCCGCCGTTGAACCAAACCGGGACGACCACGATTTCGGTGCTGGATCGCCAGAAATTCATTACGAGTTTCAAAGCGAGTCACATCATTCCGCGAGGCAAAGGCGGCGTCAAGCTCGTCGGATACGCCGAAATTCACGATATTCCGTCGGGGCAGCGCGAGACCGAAATCAAAGGGACATTCGAAACGTTGCCTCAAGATTATGGCGGTGTGGTCGGCGCGCAGATCGGTGCATTCACGGGTACGGATGCGTCGCATGTCAATTTGTTCATTCGATATGCCGGCGGCTCCGCAGCGTATGGTGAATTCGGTTCGCCCACGCAGCTCGCGCCGAATCGCACATCCGCGGGGGCGCGTGAGCTGTGGATCACGATGAGCGGAAATTGGGAAACGGGATCCTTGGGCCTCATGGCCGCGGCTTATTTCCGCAGTTTTCGCAATGCAAGTCCCGCGCTGGATTTCGCAGACGTCGATGAAGGTATCGTCATGGCTCGTCCCCATTTCTTTTTGGCGGATTGGGGTGGTTTGGCGGTTGAAGCGTCATATCAAGCTCAGCAACGCGGTATTCGTTCGCAAACCCAATCCGAGCCGGGCAGTCCGATTCCTCCGCCGAGCAATGAACCATTTTTGGCCGGTGTCACGCGCTTCGGACTCATTCCGTTCCTCAGTCCCGCCGGAAAAGGAAGCTACAGCCGTCCGCAATTGCGCATCATGTATGTCTTGACCCATCGAGATGATGCGGCGCGCATGCTCTACGCAAAAGATGATTTGTTCAGCTTGCGCCCCTGGGAGCATTTCTTCGGTGTCGGAGTCGAGTGGTGGTTCAATGCCCAAACGACGTACGGTGGTTGATATGAACACGAATCGAGGTGCACGCATGAATCGAATTTCTACGTCGCTCCTGGCGGCTGCACTTCTGTCGAGTCTCGGGACGCCGGGCTGCATGGAGTTTTCCGAGCCTGCCGAGATTCAGTTGCAAAACCACGTCGAAGATTGGCGTGAAGAGATCATCTATCAGGTCTTGGTGGATCGTTTCGCCGACGGCGATTGGGGAAATAATTTCAGTATTTACCCATCGGCACCGGGGAAATGGCACGGAGGCGATTGGAAAGGTCTCGAGCAAAAACTCGATTACCTCGATAATCTCGGCGTCACGACGCTCTGGATTTCCCCGATCGTCAAGAATGTTTACACCGACGCCGGATTCGACGCCTATCACGGGTATTGGGCGCAAGACCTGACGCAATTGGCGCCGCAATTCGGCGACCTCGAGCAGCTGCGAAGTCTGGTGAACGAAGCTCATAAGCGGGACATGAAGATCGTCCTCGATATCGTGACGAACCACATGGGCCAGCTTTTTTATTACGATATCAACGGCAACGGTCAAGCCGACGATCCGCTGAGCGTTTCCCGAGGAAAAGACGTTTACAAGGAAAACGAATACGATCCGACGTACGATGTGCGCGGGGTGCAAGCGTTCACGTCGCTTGGAGAATCGGGTTTGGCGGATATCATTTTCGCTCACGATCCGGCGTCCAACCACATGCCACCCATTCCCGAGATTCTGCAAAACAAGCTCGCGTACAATCGCAAAGGTCGCACGTACAATTTCGATGACCCAGATCAATTACGCCGCGGCGATTTTCCGGGCGGATTGAAGGACGTCAATACGGAGCTTTGCGGCATTCGCGAGGTCATGGTCGATTCTTATGCGCGCCTGATCGAGCTCACCGATATCGATGGATTGCGGATTGATACGGTCAAACACGTCGAGCGTGGTTTCTGGCGTTTTTTCGGGTTCAAGGTGCGCCAACGATTGCACGCCAAGGGAAAAACCAATTTCTTCATGTTCGGCGAAGCCTTCGACGGACGCGATGCGCTCGTGGGTTCGTACACGAAAAACGGCAGCGAATTGCCGCTCGATGACGAGGCCGGTTCGCAAGGACTTTGCGCCGACGATTTGAACGGCGACCAGCTGGACAGCGTGTTTTACTTCCCGCAACAATTCCAAGTCATTCGCGATGTTTTCCGATATCGCGGACCGACGTCGAACATCCAGCGGCTCTACAATGATCGCCAGGTGAATTACGGCAATACGCCGGCGTTGCGCGGTCCTGTCGATGCGGCGGGAACGGGTATTTCGCCGCAACACTTGCTCGTGAACTTCCTCGATAATCACGACGTGCCGCGATTCTTGTTCACCGGCGCCGGCAATTACCCCGAAGACCCGATTTTCGGTACCGCATTGCCCATCGAAACTCGCCGCAGCATGCTGCACAATGCGCTCCTGTATTTGATGACGTGGGACGGCATTCCGTGCATTTATTACGGCACCGAACAGGACTTCGAAGGCGGGAACGACCCCGGCAATCGCGAAGATATGTGGATCGGGCAATTGCACGACCCCTTTTCGACGACGGCGCCCACGTTCAGTCGTATTCAGCTTTTGGCCAAAACCCGGCGCCAACATCCCGCGCTTGCGCGCGGAGAGCTCAATATCCTCTGGTCGAGCGATCGCACCGGTGATAGTGATGAAGACGCAAATGTCTTTGCATTCGAGCGCAAAGACGTAGCCACCGGCGATTACGCCATCGTCGTCATCAATGCCAATCTCAATGGCTCGAAATCGCCGTCGTTCGGCGGACAAGCCATGGCCGTCGGCGCTCCGCCCGGAACCACGCTTCACGACGCGCTCGGCACATTGCCCGACCCGGTTACTGTTTCCGCCGACGGACGACTCTCCGTCACCTTGCCGCCGTCGAGCGGCGCCATTCTCGTTCCATAGTTACTTTTTTCCTCAATCGCCTCAGCACGGAGGTTCCCGCCCATGGCTTCCGTTACCGTCGCCGCTCTCAGAAAAAAATTCGGACAAACCGAAGTGCTCAAAGGCGTCTCCGTCGACGTGCCCGAAGGGGCATTTGCGGTGCTCGTCGGGCCCAGCGGATGCGGTAAATCCACATTACTGCGATTGCTCGCGGGGTTGGAAGAAGCGGATAGCGGGACCATCAAACTCGGCAATCGCGATGTGACGAAGCTCGAGCCTCGGGATCGCAACATTGCCATGGTATTTCAATCGTATGCGCTTTATCCGCACCTTACCGTGCGGGAAAATCTGGCGTTTGGATTGAAATTACGAAAAACGGATGCCGCGGAGATCGCCAAACGAGTCAAAGAAGCCTCCGATATGCTCGGACTCGAATCACTGCTCGATCGCTTGCCCAAACAGCTCTCCGGGGGACAACGACAACGTGTTGCCATGGGCCGCGCCATCGTCCGTCAAGCGGATTTGTTCCTTTTCGACGAACCATTGTCGAACCTCGATGCGGCATTACGCGCGCAGGTGCGGGTGGATATTCGCAAACTGCACGACAAACTCCATGCGACGAGCGTGTATGTGACACACGATCAGGTGGAAGCGATGACGTTGGCCGACGTCATTTTCGTGTTGAACAAGGGGCTGGTCGAGCAAGCCGGGCCGCCGCTCGAGATCTTCGACAAACCGGCCACGAAATTCGTAGCCGGCTTCTTGGGCAGTCCGGCCATGAATTTCATCGACGGGCAAATCGTTCGAGAAGGACAATCGATTGCTTTTCAAGCGTCCGGAGGTCTTTCCGTCCCGCTTATGAAAGATGTATTCGGCTCGGACCTCGAAGCCGGGCGAAAAGTGACGCTCGGGGTTCGTCCGCACGAAGTGCAATTGGTTGACGCGGGGCAGGGGGTCGGGACATTGGCCGTGTCGGTCGTCGAAGCGCTCGGCGCCGAAACGTATGCGCACGGCGAAGTGGGCGATCATTCTTTCGTGGCGCGTCTCGAAGCAAGTGCGTCGGTAAAAAAGGGCGAACGCTTTCCCATTGCATTTCGAGCCATGCATCTTTTTGATGCTTCGACCGGCAAGTCACTACGAGCGAGGTGAGTCGTATGCATCGGTTCTTGCTCTCGTTTTGCTTGTCTTTGGTGTTCGTTTTTATTGTACAGTCCGCGTCGGCGGCGCCCATTCGCTTGTGGCATTCGCAACGTGGCGACGAAGAAAAAGCGCTCGAGGAAATCGTTGCGCAATTCAAAGATTCTCCAGTCGAGCTGTTGGCGGTTCCTTCCGATGCCTTCAAATCCAAGGTGACCTCCGCGGTTCAATTCGGCGAGGGCCCGGATCTTTTTATCGATGCGCACAATCGAATCGGCGACTACGTCGGGCGTCGCGCCATTGCGCCGGTCGGTGATGCGCTCGATACATCGGTATTCGTAGGTCCACCGCTCGATGCCGTGACGGTGGGGGACAAACCTTATGGTGTGCCTCTTTCTCAGAAGAGCGTCGCCCTTTACATCAATACGGACCTCGTCTCGTCGACGCCGGTGGATTTTGAAAGCATTGGCGATTTACGCGCCAAACTACCCACCGGGGTTTTTCCGCTGGCGTATGAATCCTCCGGACTTTACGTTCATGCGTCGATTTTACACGCGTTCGGCGGTCATGTTCTCGAGCCTGGGGATGCATTTGGGTTGGTCGGACCGGAGGCGGAGAAGTCGCTCGAATTCGTTTTGGGACTCCAAACCCAAAAGATCATTCCCGAAGAATCCGACGGCGCGCTCGTTTCGAACTTGTTTCGATCCGGAAAAGCGGCTTGTGCCATCAGCGGGCCTTGGTTGGCGACGGATTTGGCGGGAAACCCCGCATTGCATTATCGTGTCGTCCCCATACCGATCCTGCGGCAAACGGGACGATATCCTCAGCCGCTGTTGACGGTCGAATCCGTCATGCTCACACCGCGGGGTGCCGAACGAGCGGAAGTGCGGGCATTGGCGCGTTTGCTCGGCAGCGTCGAAGCATCACGTATTCGTGCGGAGCGAGCACGGACATTGCCTGCTCGTCATGACGCACCATTGCCGGCCAATGATCCATTTCTGGCTGCATTCGCCGAACAAGCCAAGCGTGCCGTACCCATGTCTTCGTCGTTGGCCATGGATACCGTTTGGGAGCCGGCCATCAAAGCAATTCGTAAAATATTGCGTCGAGATGCGTTGGCTCCTTCGGCTCTTTCCGAGGCTAAACGGCGCTTCGACGACGTTCGGCGGCCATTACCTCCGCGAGCATCTCCGACGCCATTTCTGCTGCTCGTTGGAATGGCGTGCCTCTTGGGCGCCTTTGCGCTCGTACGCCGCGCGCGTGAAGCCGATTTCAAGCGTGAATTGCGGCGCTCATTGCCTGCGTATGCGTACGTGATGCATGCCGTGCTGGCCATCGGTGTCCTCGTATTGCTGCCGCTGGTGCTCGGAGCGCTCACGTCGTTGTTTGCCGGGCGAATCGAGAATTTTCATTATGTAGGTTTTAGCAATTTCATCGGCATTTTGACGGCTCGCGGCGGGCCGTTACTCAGCACGGGGTCGTTTTACGTCGTTCTTCTCGTGACGATTCTGTGGACACTCATCAATGTCTTTTTCCACGTCGCCATCGGCGTCGCTTTGGCGCTTGTTTTGTCGCGGCCTGTATTGAAATTGAAAGCATTGTATCGGGTGCTGCTCATCATTCCGTGGGCGGTCCCGAGTTATGTGACGGCGTTGGCTTGGAAAGGCATGTTTCACCGGCAATTCGGGGCGGTGACGGGCCTCATTCAGGCGATCAACGGTTTTTTGGGGACGAGCGTCGAACCGATTGCGTGGTTTTCGCGATTTTCCACGGCCTTTACGGCGAACGTCGCGACAAACGTTTGGCTGGGTTTTCCCTTTATGATGGTCGTCACGCTCGGAGCGCTCACGGCCGTGCCGGATGACGTGCTCGAGGCGGCGAAGGTCGATGGAGCGACGCGTTGGCAACGATTGCGCCTCGTGACGCTGCCGATGATCAAACCGAGTCTCATGCCCGCCGTCACGATGGGTTCGGTATGGACATTCAATATGTTCAATGTCGTGTTTTTGGTGTCGGGAGGTGATCCCGACGGCACGACGGAAATTCTGGTCTCGGAAGCGTATCGTTGGGCGTTCACCCGCGACGCTCAATATGGGTATGCGGCGGCGTATGCGGTATTGATATTCCTGTTGCTTTTTGGTTCAACGCGTTTGTCCGATGCTTGGAAATTGCGTAAAGAAACGCGCGAGAAACAATTGTTGGCCAATGCGGGAGGTGCGACATGAATCGGCGCCCGTCGCTCTTGGAATCCGCCGCATGTCACGCATTGCTCGTGCTTGGCGTGGCATTTGCGCTTTATCCGGTGCTGTGGGTCGTTGCGTTGGCCTTTTCCGGCACGCAAACCCCGACGGCGCGGGTCGTTCCGTTTCCCGATGCGCCGACGCTTTCGCATCTCGAAGCGGTGGTTGGTGCGTCACGTAAAACATCCGATGGCGGTCTTTGGCTTTTTGGGCGCCAATTGGCCAATTCGCTCGTCGTTTCTCTGTCGACGGCGCTCGTGGGCGTGTTGATCGCCATTCCGACGGCGTATGCTTTGGCGCGCTTTCGGTTTCTCGGGAAAGACCTCGGTGTACGTACGCTTTTGGCCACGCAGATGTTTCCGGCAGTGGCGAGCGCCATTCCGTTGTATTTGATTCTGAACTACTTGGGACTGCTCAATTCACGAACCGGACTTGTCGTCTGTTATGCTTCGACGAGCGTCCCATTTTCCATTTTCCAGCTTCGCGCGGCATTCGAAGCCATTCCCGTGGACCTCGAAGAAGCGGCCATGGTCGATGGTGCGACGAGGTTCGCGGCGTTTGTCCGGGTCGTGCTCCCGGCGGCTCGGCCCGCCATTGCCGTGACGGCTTTGTTCGCGTTCATGGGAGCGTACAACGAATTCATTTTGGCGGCGACGTTGCTCGATAAAGAAGAAATGTTCACCCTGCCCGTGATGTTGCAACGATTCATTGGCGAATATGACGCACAATGGGAAAAGTTTGCCGCGGGAGCGCTCGTTGTTTCAATTCCGGTGATGGCGCTGTTTTACGTGGCGCAACGACATCTCGTCGCGGGCTTGACCGCGGGCGGCGTCAAAGGTTGATTGATTTACCGGGACGCACGAATGCATCGTGCCTCGATACCCACACAAATCAGATTGTCGCCGCGAAATTGAAATGTCGGAACATACCGACACGTCCGTTCCGACTCGACACGCGTGAGCGTTGCATATTGCGCGAGAACCGCTTCCGCCCGTTCGCGTGTCATCGGCCCCGCGTGCGCAATATGTTCCTTCGTACGCACGGGTGCCAGATGCGGGCAAAAAAGACTCGCGGAAATATCGAAAAAAGCCTCCATGGGTTGATCCCAATCGGCACGAGAATAAACAGGCGTCAACGTACCTGTGATATGCGCATCGTAATGGCAGCCGTCGTCGAGATGCTTATCGATCACCACATCATAAAATAAAAAAGACGAGATCGTATCTGCCGCCGACGGCGGCGCAAAACTAAGAAATAACAGTAAGCTCGCACGGGCTGGAAATGGATGACTCATTTTTCGCCTCGATCGACGACGATTGCAGTGCTGCGCGCGAATTGCGCGAACGTCTTGGAACCATCACGTCGAAGCGAGAAAAGTGCCGGCGCTGAGGACGGGCCGGTCAGCGAGCGTCAATGCTCGCGGCTGCATGTACGCACGGCGCGGGCGTCAATGAAAAGACGCAATTCGCCAAAACGCCCCGAAAACATCAAGGAAGAAATTTCGCGATCAGCAAGAATACGAGCACCGCGATGGCTCCGCCGGCTGCGGCAAGCCATTTGCGCCGTCTTGGCGTGTCTCCGGGAGCTGCCGGAAATGAATTCCAAGGAATACTCGAGTTGCCCTTGGAATGCGTCGACGGAATGGTTTGTCGCGCTTCTACGGACGAACGAATGATGTCAGTTGCGGAGGTAACGCAAATCGTCCCGTTGGAAAGGACCGGCGCCGTCAAGGCTTTCTGCGGCGTTTGCGGCGGCGGCGTTTTTCGAGCTTCGGTAGCGTTTACGCTATCCATTTGTTTTCTCGGGGTCGGTTCCGGCCGAGCCGGGGTCGGGTTTGTCCGGCTCCGCACGGGTATACGAGCTGTCACGTCCTCCGCCGATTCTGCATGGAGTGCGATGCGCGGCTCCGATGGGGCACGCGGACGGGCCTTGGAATGGGGCGGAAGATAAGCGTGTAATGCGGCATGAAGCGATTTGGGATCGAGCGGCTGCGTTCGGAATTGCGCTCCGCGGTCGCCCGACGCCGGTTGATTCGCCGCATTGTGGTTGGTCGTTTGCCCCGCATTCACACCCATATTTGCCGGGATGACATGCTCGAGGCGCTCCGTTCCATGCAGGCTCGGTGCACGTGGGGCATTGGCTCGCGGATGTGTCGTCACGCTGTCGCTATCGCGATCGTCGACCGCAGGCATTTCTCGAGGAATCGTAAAGGGCGTGAGCGCCCGAATCAGTTCCCCGACATTTTGAAATCGGTTTTCGACCTGTTTGTCGAGACAACGCAAAATGATCGATTCGAGTTGCGGTGGAATATCTCGGCGAATTTGCGCCGGCGGAGGCGGAAATTCATGAAACAACGCTTCATACGCATCGAGCACGGCTTTTTTGGGAAATGGCGCGCGACCCGTCAGCAATTTGTAAAGCACCGCGCCGAGCGAATAGATGTCGCTTTGCGGGACGACTTTGCGCGACGAACGAGCTTGCTCGGGAGACATGTAATAAAGCGAGCCCAAAACATCCGTGGGACGTGTCAAATCAATGCTTGCGGATTCATCGGCCAGCGCATATTTGGAAATGCCGAAATCCAATACTTTTATACACGTGCCGCCGTCGCGACGTCGCGTGAGGAACAGGTTTTGGGGCTTGATATCGCGATGAATGATACCGATTTCATGAGCCTCCTTTAATGCGCGACATGCTTGAACCACATACGAACATGCTTCGTGAATGGACAAAACGCCGTGATCTTTGAGTAGTCTGTCGAGGTCGCAACCATCGAGCAGCTCCATGACCATGTACGGAACACCATTCGACAATGTATCGACGTCGCTTACTCGCGCGATATGCTCGTTGTTTTTCAATCTCACACAAGCCCGCGCTTCGCGCAAAAAACGTTCCACCGAGTGTTGATTGAACAAATCGTCTTGAAGCATCAATTTGACGGCGACGGGTTCGTCCAGCTTGATATGGCGGGCGGCGACGACAATTCCCATTCCACCTTTTCCCAAGACTTTCTCCACGCGATATTTGTCGGCGATGATCGAACCGACCGGATAGGGACAATGCGCATCGATGGGGTTATTCATGCGAAACTCGAGGGGCGAGGGGGGCGTGGCCGACTTTGCGGTGAATGCCGAGCGAGTTATTCGTCGGGGTGGTCATGTAAGGGAAATAGCGGGATGCAGGCGTTGCCGCGTAAGGAGCGGATTCCGGCACTTCTTCGATGGCCTTGGGCGTGTTTTTCGTATGCTCCCATTGCGCGGCCAAAGCTCGAACCGTCAGCCAATCTTCGTAACGTTCGTCAGCCCGAACAGCAGCAATTCGTGCTCCTCCGAAGGCTGTGCGGACATGATCCCTGCGCGCCCAAGATTCAGGCACGATGGATGGCCAAAACGTGCCCATCAAAATCCCACCCAAAACGGAAATCGCCAAGACAAACCAATTCGATGGGCCTGCCGATGCGGCTCGCCGCGGGGCGCGAAAAGGGAACGGATCCACAATGGGAATACGAGGGTCGAGGGGGAGGGTCCGCGATACTTCCGCCGGTTCCGAGACGTCGACGTGCCACGCGCCGTCGGAGCCGTTGCGTTCGACCGTCGAAGGGTCGTCGGCAGGTTTGAGCCCGGGGCCCAACGTGACTTTGGGCAAATCGAGGTCTCTGGGCGTCGGGGCGGCGCCGGGCACCGCCGCGGTCTTGTATTCCCGCGCCTCGAGCACCGATTGACTACGTTTTTTCCTGGCCGCTTCGGCGCCGGCCGCGCGTATTTCTTTTGTCAACCAAGCCAAACGTTTTTCCAAATCATCTTGCGCCGGGTCCACGCGGGACGGACGAGTGTCGCCCGAAGGTAATTCGTTATTGTTCGGAAGAGCGGCCGAGTCCTGAAGGTCTTGTTGTTCCGTGCTCATGGGGCGCCTGTCATGAATCAAAACGTATCACCCAATCACTTGCGCGTTTGGCGCGCTCGACCGCCTGTCCGCCAAACCCATGCCGAAGCTTCACTCGAGCGTCGTCAAGAGAACGGCTCGCACACGACGATTCTACGTCGTCGTCGAATCGAGGACAAACAAAATGTGCGCAGAGACGAACCTCATGGAAAAACCACGAGTTTTGCGCGGTGCTCCATGGCAAACATCGGTCGGCAACGACAAACACGCGGGGATCCGTCGGGCGTACCGAGTTGTCAATCCGCAAAATATGGTGGGCCGAGATGCACGGTTTGGTCAAACCAACGTTGCGTCGGAGGCGTAATGCCGGTCAAACGGCAGATCCAACGGGCGATGGATCAAAAAATCAGCACCGGACGTTTCACCATAATGGGCGGAGCTCCCGCCTTGCGACCAATCAGGCGATTGTCCGGGTCGAGAATGACGCTCGTGACGGGTTCGTTCAATGTCGCGGATGCCGTGGCGCTCGCTTGGGATGGAGCAACCCCGAAATCAATGAGCGCCCGTGTCGAAGACGTCGCCCCGCGAAGCTCGACTTCCACGACGCAACCATAGAGTTTTCCCGAGGCATTCTGTTGCGTGACCGTAATCGTGACATCTGCGCCCACTTGATTGGTTTTGATGTCGAATGTCGGCCATTCGGGTTTTCCCTGACCGAACACCCACGCATCGAAATACGCGTTCAAGTTTTTCCCGGACGCCGAAGCCAATGCCTGCTTCAGCTCGTCGACGCTTCGCCCGCCGGCCGTGGCCAAGAATGTCTTGATACCTTGAAGAACGGCCGGTCGTCCAATGAGCGGTTCGAGCTGCAAATACAAAACCATCGGGCCCGGACCATAGACGTCGCCATAAAACGATTGCACGTCCGGCGGAGGCATGTCCATGGGCTTTGGCCAATAACTCGCTTGCGGCGAAATATCGTCCCAATACTTACGCGTCGCAATGGCTTCCTGAGCCGGGCGATTTTCGTCTTCGAAGACATACGCCAAGTATTCCGCGGTCGCTTCTTTCCACACGAAATCGGTCGCCGTGGCCAACGTCGATCGATCGCCCGCCCATTGATGAATGATCTCGTGCATCACGACGTGCATGGATGTATTCGGCATGGGGTCGTGCAGCGTATCGAGTTTTTCCAACAAGACGATATTGGCCGGATGTTCGAACCCGAGCCACGCCGTGCGCGCTCCGGCCAAGCGTAGTTCCTGCCCATAAGGAAACGGTCCGAGCAGCCCCGTGATCCAATCCATGAATGCGCCGACACTCGGTTTTTCCAAGGACGTCGCGATGCCGCCCCCCGGTACTTCGTAAAACACGAAATCGACCCCGGCAAATTTGCCGAATGGCGCCGCAACCCAAGATGTATCCGCCGCAATGGCAAATGCCGAATACGTCGGCGCATTCTGCACGTCACACGTCGTGGTCGTGGCGCCCGCCGTACGCGTACCCGGGCACAAGACGACAGTATCTTGAGGGTGCGTGACCTCGAAATGAAACGCCGCCATGCGTGACGGATCGTCGTCGCAAGGTCCAAAGCGATCGCATCCGCCCACCCAGCTCAGCAGATACGTGAACGTTCCTCCGGCCATGTTTTTGCGTCGGGAAAAACCCACGTCGAGTCCGAACCATAACTCCTGCGCGAGCGTGACGTCGCCTCCCACCGTCAAGGTTGGTCCTTCTGTAACGCCCGGGCCACACGCGCGAAGTTTGCCATTTGAAACTGCAGCGCTCGTGGCCGCTCCGTCGTTCCACATCACGCTCGACACGTTTTCGCGTTCGCACGAAACGTCCCAGCAATTGCCCCCGGGAGGCGCGACGTCCAAGTCGAGGTGCGTGGTGCCTGTGGCAGACTCGATGTCGAACTTGTAGTCGTACTTCGTGACGTTCGCGAGCAGATCGCCTTCGGGGCCACCACCGCTCGAACTGCTGGAACCGTTTGAGCACGAAGGATTGTTCGGACACGCGGATGGTTTGTCATCACCGCATGCAAGCAATCCGAAAGAGCAACCCAGGGCGAGTACCGAGACGATCGTAGAAGCCGGCAAGTGCATTTCGACATCGTACAGAAAAGGGCGCGCACGACGAGATGCATCACGGTGGTCGAAAGGAACTTCCGTTCGAACTGCGAATTGACGTAGCCTCTCGCCGATGCCCTACAAGAGCCTTTCCGGTCCGCGTCGTGTCGAATCGCTCGATGCGGAAATTTGCGGCGCCGCAGCGTTCGACGGCGCCGGCCTCGTGGCCATGGTTTCCAGTTCTCCCGCGCGATGCGGCTTCGTGCCCGTCAACGCCGGGACAAACCGCGTGATCAATCTGTCGCTCGATCGAGGCGACGAGATCGCCCTCTTGTCTCGCGATGCGGCCGTTGTGCGGAGCGACGGCGATCTCTGGGCCGTGCTCGACATTCACCACCGCGCGAAGTTCGAGCGCGTCGCGACAAACGTGCGTTCGTTGAGTGGTCGATCCACGGGTGAGCGCGCGTTGGCGCTCTCGTGGGACGGACAAGGTTACGAGTTGACCATGTCGGGACACGAAGTCGAGGCTCGGCCGTTTGCCCTTCGCGGCGCGGTCAAACTCGCCGACATCGGTTCGTCGGATACGTTTGTCGTGGTCGAAGTCCCCGGAGGCCTCGAACTGCGCATGCATCCCGGCGCCACACCGGAACCCGGAGCCAACGGTCGAGCGTCATTACCTTCCGACGCGAAAAAACTCGATCGACTGAAGGGCGGCGTTTCGCTCAGCGTTCTGTACAAAACAGGATCCAGTGAAGCGTGCATCGTGTCGCAATCGGGTGGACGTTTGAGCGCGAAGATGATCGATGTGGGCGGACCGATTGCGTGCGCGGCGCCGAGTGAAACGAGCTTGATCGTCGGGTATGAAGACGGACGCGTGGCCTTGTTTACCGGCGACGTATTAAAAGCCGCCGAATTTGCCGTGACTCCAACGCATTCCCTTCCGATTGGCGCCCGGGGCGAACCGAAGACGATGCTCATTACGTCCAAAGGTTCGGCCAACGTTTGGGTTGGCACGACCAACGGCGAAGTCATTCGAATCTCGCTGCCCCGCAAGTAAATCGTATTCGTCGGCGACGGACCGCTTCACCACCTCGAGCGAAGGGCACTTTACCGTCGCTTGCCAATTCTCCAGAACAGCACACATTACGACCCCGAACGGGCTGATGCATTGCATTCGCCCGGGGAAGAATGGTCTCGGACCATTCGATGAAACGCGGTCTCGACGTCTCGAACGAGTTTGGCATGGACGGCCATTGCTCACTCGGTGAGACGTCAGAAATACCCGTGTAACGAATCGACTTCATGGTGGGACGATCTTGTGGGGCAAAGTTTGTCCGCATTGACTCGTCCGCGTTAATTTCTCCATTGATTGGAAGGCATCATGGCGAAACAGGAGGCAAATAAGAGCGTCGGGGTGGGTGATGTCCTCGCCGGCAAATACCGGGTGGAGAAAATACTCGGTATGGGAGGCATGGGCATCGTCGTTGCGGCAATGCATTTGGACCTGCGCGAAATGCGCGCGATCAAATTGATTCGTCCGGACGCACGGAGCGCTCAATCCGTCGAGAGATTTTTGCGCGAAGCTCGCGCGGTCGTGCGATTACGCAGTGAACACGTGGCCGAAGTGTACGACGTCGGTCGTCTCGAATCCGGCGCTCCTTATATCGTCATGGAACTGCTGGAGGGCCAGGATTTATCCACAATCAGCAAGATGCGCGGGACATTGCCCATTGAAGAGGCCGTTCTTTACGTGACCCAGGCGTGTCATGCCTTGGCCGAAGCGCACGCGGCGGGGATCGTGCACCGCGATTTGAAACCCGGCAATCTCTTTCTTACACGTCGCCCGGATGGTTCCGTCTGCATCAAGGTATTGGATTTTGGTATTTCAAAAAATACGCAGGGAGATCGATCCGATCCCGAAATGACCGGCGCCAAAGATCTCGTGGGTTCGCCCATGTACATGGCGCCCGAGCAAATGCGTTCGGCGCGTCAAGTCGACGCTCGCGCGGACGTTTGGGCGCTCGGCGCAATTCTGTACAAATTGCTCACGGGTCGACCGCCATTTCACGCTCCGACAGTTCCCGAGATATTTGCGCTGACGCTCGGAAAACAAGTCCGTCCGCCTTCGGCATTACGTCCCGATATCCCCAACGAGCTCGAACGCGTCATCTTGAATTGCCTGGACAAACACCTGCACAATCGTTTTCCGACGGCCGCGGAACTCGGAGCAGCGCTCACGCCGCACGGACCGTGGGAAGGTGCAACGATCGAGGCGACGACACAATTATTTTCTCGTACCCGACGACCGAGCGTTCCGCCGGCGCCCATGCCGATGCCTATCGTCCAAGAAAAACTCGAACAAGGCTTCCGGTCGCCCGAATCTCCATCGCTCGTGCAAGGTATCGAGACCGGCGATCCGATGGTGGGTTTGGCTCGGAGTCAGAGGATTGTTCGCTCCGGGCCGATGCCGACCTGGAGCGCATCACGTGTCGCTTCTCCGCCGCGCCCCGCATGGCTCGGGCTCGTGGTATTGTTGTCGATTTCGTCGGCGTTCCTTGGCGCAAGTGTGGTTTTGATCGTCGCGCGAACAACGGGCGTCGGTACCTATCAAGCGGCGGAAATGACCACACGAAAGGAATCGCAAACGGCTCCGCCCGTCGTGATTCCCATCGAATCCGCCGAGCCGCGAATGCTCGATGTCGACAAATCGGCGCGGGTGGCGGCATCGGCTCCTCCCGTGTTGTGTTCCGCTCCAAAAGCCGTGGAAAAGTCGCCGGAACCAAAACGAGCTTCGCCGAATTCGAGCTTCGATGTTGCGGCGCGATCGCAACCATCGGGTCAGGCGCGAGCGCCCGCACGTATCCCGGCCAAACCAGAAAACCCTTATGCTCCGCGTCGTGATCCGCTTCCGTATCGAGAATGATGCATTTCGGTGCGCTCGCTGCTACGCTCGCGGTTCTACGAATCGGAGAACATCGTCATGCGTAACCTCACGCTCGCCGACTTGGGTGAAGGTCTTGCAGATTTGCTCGATCACCGAGCGAAGTCATTGGAATCGACTCAAACGGGCAAACTTTATGGCCCCATCTTGGCGGCGAAACGAAAGGCCGTCGATCATGCGCTCAAGGTCGCGCTCGAAACGAAAGCCGGTGATTTGAGCGAAACGGATGCACAACACGACGGACTGGGCGGAGCCATTTGGCACTTCACGGAAGCTGTTCTTTGTCAGCCGTTTGTCGCAGTGGAACGACGCGAAGCTGCCCGACGAATTCGAGATGCCTTCATTCCGGATCTGAGCGTGCTCAGCGACAGTTATGCGGACGAAGCCGCGGCGGCCAAAGCAAATCGCCCCAAACTCGAGGCGCTCGAAGCGGAATTGCGGATGTTGCCCACGCCCGACGGCCACACGTTGTATGAATGGGCGCTGGCTTTTGTGGACAAGGGCGACGAATTGGCGCGCAAGCTGGCGGCCCGAACGCAAGGTTCGGCGCTCGAAGCATTTCGTCAACAAACCGCATTACGCGTGACCACGATCGGACTGATTGGACGTTTTCGAGCGTCTCTTCGCGACGAGCTCAAGGAAAATCCCGCGCTCCCGGCGACAATCGAAGCCGACTTATTTTCGGGCCTCGATGGCTTGTCCCAACGTCGCGCCGAATCGAATCCGGCCAATTGACGGCGCGTGAAACGGGGTTTGTCTCCATTGACCTGACAAACCCCGTCCCCGTCTTTCAATGATCCTCTTCGCGCATCGGCTTCTCGCCTTCGTCTTCGTCCTTTTCTTTCGCTTTGGGCGTGACGAGTTTGGCGTAATCGCGCGCTTGTTTGGCCATATCGGGCTCTTTGAGTTTTTCGTAACCCTTCGCGAGCGCCTCATAGAGCGCAGCTTTTTTGCCCTTGTCCGGTTCGGCCAATACGGCGCTGTTCAATTCGTAAATCGCCGAAACCTGCTTCCCCGTATGCGCGAGCGCCTTCGCATACAGCCTGTGTGCGCGAGGGTTCATGACGTCCACGTAAATGGCGCTTTCGCCGACTTTCACGGCTTCTTCATAAAGTCCCTGCGTGACCAGAGCCTCGAGGAGTCGAATCCATACGCGCCGGTCGTGTTGGTCCACCAAAGCGAGTTTTCGCAAGGCATCGAGCTCGGCTGATTTATCGCTCAATCGATGGGCCATGTCGTACAGGGCTTGCAATGGTTCGGCTTGGGAAGGGTCGAGTTTATGCGCCGCTTCCATGTGCTGCCGCGCGTGGACGGTGTCTTTGCGCATATCCGCCAAGTCGGCGGCTTTGATTCGGACTTGATACCCGTCGTGTCCGTCGGCGATCAATTTTTCGATGAGCTTCGCGGCTTCGTCGAATTTCTTGCGCTCCATGGCGATACGCGCGCGAATGTAATGAACGTCGGGGTTTTTCGGGTCGAGTTGCGCGGCTTCTTCGAGCACCGCCAAACCTTCGGCATTTTCGCCGGCCGCAAACAAGGCCAGCGAAAGCTTGACCAGCTTTTGCGGGTTTTTCGGGTCCGTTCGCAATGCTTTTCGCGCTTCGGCCAAAGGCGGCGAATGCAAATCCGGCACGTATTGACCTTCGTACCGCGCCAAACGCTTTTTCAACCACGCTCGGAATTGCTTGTCCACTTCTTCATGCGATACGCCGAGCGCGCCTTGGACGACGTCCGACGTTCTTTGACCTTTGCCCCAGCGCGGAAGCATATCGACGACTTTGGCGAAACCGTACGTTTCAGCCATGAAGACCACGAGCTGACTTGCGGCGTAATACGCCATCGTCACATCGGCGACGGAATCGACGTGGGTGAAGGCGCGATTGAAGCCATCCAGCGGCGGAATGCGTCCGCTATTGAATCCCGCGAAAAGCGCCGGCTCTTCTTCGCGACGCCATTCGGGACGCGCGATGATCGTTTCGTATTCCGAAAGGCCTTCGGTAAACCATCGTGGCACGTGATTCTTCGATTGCTGAATGGCAAACACGTGCCCCAATTCATGCCACAAAACGTTGCCCCAATTGAATGGCCCCGCGCCGGGCGACAACGCCGCCAAGGATTGTCCAAAACAAACGCCTTGAATACCCACGTTTGGCAAACCGCTCGTGCGAATGCTGAAATCCTCGGAGTCCGCATAAAGTTCGATGGAGACGGGCGTTTTGGGGGTAAAACCATAACGTTTCACCATCGATTCCCAGGCTTGATCGAGCATCTTGGGCACGTATCGTTCGAGCACCGCCTTTTCGGCCTTGTGGTAACGAATGCGAAAACGACTGCCATCGGTCGTCAGATAATCGCGAGGAATGGTTTTTTCGAATAGATTGAGCGTGTTGTGCGCCCGAACGTTGAATGGATCCTTTTTCCACGACTTGTTGAGCGCGTCGATTCCGCCTTTGTCGTCGCCCATGCGAATCCGATTGAGCCCCAGCGTCGAATACGCCTTCATGTCTTGAGAATCGATCGTAATCGCTTCTTCCATCATTTTGACGATATCGTCGTAGCGATGTTCCCATTCCGCGTATTCCGTCACGATTTGGAAAAACGTCGAATATTGCGGATTGAGCGTCAGGACTTGCTTCTTGACGGCTTCATAACCGGGCAAATCATCCGCCAAGTACCGCGTCGCCGCTTTCATGGATAACATTTCGAGGTCCGTTGGGTCGATCGCGAGACCTTTGGCGACGGCGGCGTCCGCAGCGGCGATGTCCATGGTTCGCAATGCCAAACCTACGCGAATGGCGTACGCGCTGACGAGGTTTGGATTGACCTCCAAGGCTTCTTTGATTTCGCTCTCCGCAGCGGAGAAGTCCATGCTGCTTTCGAGCTTGATGTGGGCCATGGCCACGTGAACGCGTGGATCTTTGGGGGCGAGCTTCAACGCGTCTTTGATCGACACGCCGGCATTGCCCGGGTCGTATTTGTCCAGGAACAACTCGCCGTGCCACAAGAGCGTTTCGACGCTTTTGTTCCCGCCCGCCGCGAGCGCTTCTTTGAACGCTTCGTTGGCATCACGCGGCACGCGGAGCAGGTGCGCCGCGCGAGCGACAATCGCTAAGCCTTCGGGGTTTCGCTCGTTGATCGTGTCGTCGTTGTACGCTTCGGCGATCTTGTGCAGCGGAATGGACGCTTCACCGCGTTTGCCCGTACGAATCAACAGTTCGCCCAGGACCAACCTTGCGCGATGCGCATCATCGTCGTCGCTGACTTCTTTGACCGCCTCGATGGCCTCTTGGAGTTTGCCTTGGGCGGCGAGCGCTTCAGCCCGGATCGGCGCGGCGCGCAGCTTGGTTTTCGGTCCTGCCGCCGCGGCTTTCGAAGCTGTCGCGGCTGCGTCCGAGTAACGTCCCGTGAGCAGTTGCAAACGCGCTTTGGCGAGCAACGCATCACCACGCTCGGAACCGGTCGTCGCGGCGTCGAGCTCCTTCTCGGCGGCGGCATAGTCGCCTTTTTGTTCGAGCAGCGCGGCGCGTTCAATCGCACCCGGTGCCGCAGCGTGGGCGTCGGGTGTTTGGAGGCAAGTTGACAAGACAAACAGCGTGGCGGCGATCAGTTTGAGCGTACGCATGGGCCGTGACGAGCATGTCCGGCATCAGACGAGAACGCTAGAGCGTTGGTGAGAGAAGACGGGCGGGGCGGGGTTTTTTGTCAGGTTTTGGCTTGGAGCGCCGCGAGCTGTGCACGCAACTGGACCAGCTCCGCTTCCGCTTCCGCCGCGCGTTGCGCTTCGTGGGCCGCAAGTTGGGCGAGAGCTTCGTCACGTGTCGGAAAAAGAGTCTCGCCGTTTGGCCCAGTCGCGATGCGTAACTTCTGCTGGATGCCTGAACCGACGACACGCAGGTGAACCCCGAGCGCTTCGGACCAAATCATCGGATCATTGGTTTGATCGACAAGGACAAGTTGTCCCTCGAAATTCCGGCGGAAGATGCGGAAACGAGTTCGTTTGCGCATCTTGTACGATTTGTCGGCGTACGGATCGAGCACGATCAATTCCTTTGTGCCCAAAGCATCATGACGCGCGGGAGACTTGCGATCGTCTTTCTTCTTCTTGTTGCCCAAGGACATGATCTCGAGCGCGAAACTCGGCACGACGCCGCATTCCCACTTCTTCCACGAGCCGATGCGATGTTGTCCTTCCTTCGGCCAAATCCCCGGCATCACGTAGATGTCCGGCGATACGCAAGCCGTCGGATCGTATTGCACGTAGTACATCATCTGGTCCGTCCCGACAAACGCCTCGATGCCCTGCTCGTTGACGTAACGCTCCAAGAGCGGTCGGAACGCCTCGATGATGAAGGACTGAACGAAGTCCTCACCCAAGTGTTCCTCCTCGGGGTAAAACGTCGGGTCCTTCTTGAGCGGGATTTTCAAAGCCGCAGCCGGTGCCATCTCGATCCACATATATCACGTCGCTCTCCGTGTGAAAAGGCCTGTTGTCCAACCCAAACGCGGGTGCGGCCAGTCTCTACCACGGCCCGGACCAACCACCAACAAACGAGTTTGTCTTTGTTGCACCATGGGTTCGGCAGGACGATCACTCCCGTTCTCCCTACGTTTTGCGGAGCGAGGTGTTACGTTCCGCCGAACCTTGGGCCATGATTTGTCCCGTCGGTGCTCGCGTCTTCCGAACGTGCTAGGGTCGCGCGCTTCGCGGCCGTGTGAGGAGTGAGTTCCGTGGGTGTGCGGGTTTTGGAAGACAAACACGAGGACGTGCGCAAGACGTTGCGTCGCGCCGAAGATCTCGTCGATGAGGGCCTCGTCGAGCGTACCGAGCTCGATGTGTTGCGCCGTGTGGCCGACCGATTCGACGTGGCCGTCACGCCGGACCTCGTGGACCTCATGGCGCCCGGCGACGCGCACGATCCGATCGCGCGGCAGTTTGTCCCGACCAAGCGGGAGCTCACGGTTCTTCCGGAAGAACGCGTCGATCCGATCGGCGATGATCCGCATACGCCGATCAAAGGCATTACCCATCGGTATCCCGATCGATTGCTGCTCAAACCGGTGCACGTGTGTGCGGCGTATTGTCGATTTTGTTTTCGCCGCGAAAAAGTCGGTCCGGGAAGTGAATCGTTATCCCGAGACGAACTGCGCGCCGCGTTCGATTACATTCGCGCGCACAAGGAAGTTTGGGAAGTCATCTTGAGCGGCGGAGATCCGCTCGTGCTTCCACCGCGTAAAATTGCCGAAATCGTCGAAGCGCTCGGCGCCATCGAGCATCTGCGGGTTTTGCGGGTGCATACGCGCATGCCCGTGATGGACGCGGAGCATATCGATGCCGCGATGATTGCGGCGTTACGTCATCCGCGGCTCACGACGTACATCGTGCTGCACACGAATCATCTGCGCGAATTGAGCGAACAGGCCAAAAAAGCGTGCGCGCGTATCGTCGATGCGGGGATTCCAATGCTTTCGCAAACGGTGCTATTGCGCGGCGTCAATGATCATGCCGAGACGCTCGAGGCCTTGTTTCGAGAGCTCGTTGTTTTGCGAGTAAAACCTTATTATTTGCATCATGGTGATTTGGCCGTGGGAACCGGGCATTTTCGAACGTCGCTCGCCGAAGGGCAAACCATCATGCGACAATTGCGCAAACGTTTGTCCGGGATTGCTCAGCCCACGTACGTGCTCGACATACCGGGAGGGTTTGGCAAGGTACCGGCCGGGCCGAATTATGTCGGTTTGGAAGATACGAATGGCCAACGCGAGGTCGAAGATCCTTGGGGCCGGCGGCACGAGTATCCGCCGGTGCGTGGGGAGTGACCGCGACGTATTCGGGCCTGCGATTCGGTGCGTTCACGCGGGCTTTTCGCTGATCTTCTCGCGCGACGCGCGGCTTGACAGCGTCGTCGAAATCTCGTCTCATCGACCGTATGCCTTCCAGTGGACCGAGATTCACTCTGCTCCACATCTCGGATTTGCACTTTTGCGATCCGACGGCGAAGGGCCATTACTGGAATACGGAAGCGACGGAACTGTCGGTCGCGGCGCATAACCGTCGCGGGCTTTTGGGCAGCCTCCTTTACGACTTGCGCCTCGAAAAAATCAAGCCCGACTTCGTGGTCGTCTCGGGGGACTTGCTCGACCGAAGTCATGCGAGTGGCGTGCCGTTGGCGCTTTCTTTTTTGCGCGGGCTCGCCGAAGGGCTGGGATTGCCTGTCGAACGAGTGATCATTGCGCCTGGAAACCATGACGTCTTGCGCGAAGGGGACGAGCGGTACGTCCGGTACGATGAGATCCGCAATGGATTCTACGGACAAACCAAACCGCCGTTTGGTGCGCAGACGCCGCCGCACAAGCGTATCGACTTGCATCGATTCGAGCCGGGGTTTGGGGCGCAGAGCGCCGCAGGCGAATCGAAGCCCCAAATGTCCCACCCGGATTTCGGGGTCGAATTCGTCGCCTTTAATTCTTGCGAAGAGCTCGATGCTTCCCAGCAGCGGGATCACGGGGCCGTGGGGATTGGGCAGCGGGACCATGTGGAAGCCTTGCTCTTGCGTACGGAGAACAAAAATTATTTCCGTATTGCGGTCATGCATCACCATTTGGAGAGTCCCGAAGGGACGCGGCGAACCGATTACAGCGTCATGGAAGATGCGGCCGGGATGCGCCGATGGCTCGCCCGGAACAAGTTTTCCCTCGCATTGCACGGTCACCAACATGTCGATTGGCAAGCCACGTTCGACGTCGACGGCTGGCTTTTGTCGGTGGCTGCGGCGGCGAGCGGCGGGGTTTCCGAATATGGCCGAAAAGAGTGGAGCTTGGCCATTGCGTATCAAATCATCGACATAGAAAACGCGCATCGCGGAAAGCGTATTCGGCGTGAATACAATCCGCAAACGATGGAATGGGCCGACGCGGGTCGAGGCGAAGACGTACAGGCTTTGCGGTTTGGCATGGCGCAGCCCGGGAGTGAAGTTGTTCCCGACGAACCCATGGAGCCGGCACCGCCGAGCATGACGCGGATGGGGCGAGTGCAAGTCAAGATTCAGCATATCGAACGAGCCATCGAATCGCATCGGATGTCGTTTCGAGTTCAAGTCGTGAGCCTCGTGGCGACGGCGCTCGCCGCATTGGTCTTGGCCGTTTATTTGCTCGGACAGCTCTCGCCGGTGCTTGCGAGCTCGGGGGGATTGGCGCTTTTGCTTGCCGGTTCGATTACGTTTCCCACGCGTTTGGCCGCGTACCGGGATGTCAAAGACAAACTGCACTTTTTGGCCGACGGATATCGTCGGTGTACGATGCATTGGGACGACAAACTCGTCCAAATGCTCGATGAGCGATTTCATCGCTTGGTGTGAGAGGCGCGCATGGCGGAAGAGGTCGAGGTCGAGAAAGAAAAGTTCGACGCGCAATTATCGTTGCTCGATGCCCGCGCGCGTAAGCACCGTCGTTCGAGCGTCATCATGACGGTCGTCCTGGTGGTGGTCACCGGCGCGCTCGTATTGCAGTTTGCCGCCGATATCGTGCGAAAACAAGCGCAAGTGCATTATGCCGAATCGTCGCGCGGCGAGCTCGACAAGCAATTGAAGTCCGAACAGGAAAAACTCAACGCGGCCACGCGGGCTCGAGAAAAACTCGAAGCCGAGGTCCGAGAGCTCGAAGAAACCAAACGCAGTTATCAAAACAAAATTTTATCGGACAAAGACGCGCACAACATGGGCGTGCGCCCACCGGAGAGCCAAGGCAAACCCGTGGCCTCTCCGACGGCCGGTACGCGGGTGGATCCCGATCCGGAGGACGTTCCCACCAAAACGCCGAAATCCGGTGAATTGATCATCGAAGAATCGGGAAAAGCGCCGGAAGGATTTTATATCAAACCCAACGTCAAGGTGACTCCGGGGGTAGGTTCGTCCGGAAAAGACATTTTCAAGGTCCAATTGTCATTGGACATCCCCGAAGCTCGACGCGCGGACGTGGAGATCGTTTCGTATCATTTGAGCCCCAAGTTTTATTTGCGTAATGAAATCGGTGGCGGCAACGAGGCTCCGTACGAAGCCAGGTTCAACGTATTCGCTTGTGAATCCACGGTCTTGGCGCGGGTACGGTTACGTGATGGAACCACATTGGCCGTTGATTTCGATTGGTGTGTGGTGCCCGGGTGGCCGGTGCGTAAGCGCGAGCCCGTCATCGTAAATTCCGAAGATGAAAAAGCGATACCAAAACCGGCTCCAATACCGACCACTGCGCCTCGTGAGCCGGGAATCGCGACGCCTGGTATGCGGGAGACTGAGCCCATGCGCAATTCGGAAGAGCCTGGGCGTCACTGACCATAAAATGACACGGTCATCGCCGTGAAATGAATTCCGTCCCGGCTCGGGAAATGCTGCTATGGTGCGGTGAGTGCGGACGTCCGCGCTTCAAATTCCTTCTTCACGAATCCCGCGGTCGAGGCATTCATGCGTGTCTTTCGATATCAAGAGGATCGAATTCCCGTCCTCTGCTTTACCTTGATCTTCTGCTGCGATGTCCTGGTTTACTCGCTCGTGGACAACGTATGGGCGCTCGTGGCGTACACATTGATCGGCATCTTCCCGAAGGGGTGTGTTTGCGCGTTCAACCATCATCACCAGCACGTGGCGACGTTCAAATCCACGATCCTCAATCGTTTGCTCGAACAAATGTATGCGCTGCAAACGGGCGTCGCGACAAACGCTTGGGTTTTGCACCATTCGCTTGGTCATCACGTGAATTATCTCGACCAGGACAAAGACGAGTCGGGCTGGAAGAACGATGATGGCACCACGATGGGCTGGTTCAAATACACCGTGTGGAACACGCTTCAGGCGTATCCGCGGGCGTACAAAGTCGGTCATCGATATCCCGCGCATCAACGCGCGCTCGTTCTGTCGACGCTCTTCATCATCACGCTCGTCGCGGGTTTGACCTATTTGCGTCCGCTTCCCGCGGTCTTCGTGTTCATCATTCCGATGCTGATTTCCCTTTTCGGAACGGTGTACGCGACGCACATCCATCACTCGGGCAAGAGCTGCGATTCGCACTTCGTCGCGTGCAACAACATCATTCACGAGGTCTACAACGTCACGACCGGCAATCTCGGATATCACACGGCGCACCATTATCGTCCGGGCGTGCACTGGTCGCGGTTGCGCGAGCTGCACGAGGAAATCAAGGACAAGATCCCGGCCGATTGTTACGTTCCCGCCGAACTGCCCTACACCCTTGGTGATCACGTCAAAGCCTTCGTTTCCAGCATGCGCAGGCTCGTGATGCCGTCGCGATCCGCCGGTTGAACAACGGGGCCCTCGCGTCGCTTTCGGCGCTCGAAGAAACAAACTCCGAAGCATCGTCTGTTCGTTATTCCAAACAGACGTACGTCCCCCGAAACTTTCCTTGGACATCAAACGAACCCGATGCAGATCGTTCGAAATGGCCGATCGTCATCGGCGTTTTCGAAGGTTTTGCGCGACACTTTACGTCGTGGCGTTCGGCGACTACCATCGCTCGCGAGACTTCCAAAGATGTCGCTTTTGCGTTCATTCGACGCTGATCTGCGGGACCTGGCGCGTGGTGAACCTGCGCTCACGGACGGTACCGGGAGTTTGACCGGGGCGCGGCTCAAACAGATTCTCGGCGTGGGCGGCATGTCGACGGTGTTTTTGGCCGAAGTCGAGCAGGCGCGGTTTTCTTCGGCGCTTTCGCCCCTTTGTCCGGGCCGTATCGCGGTGAAGATCATGAAGCCCGCGATGGTGACGGACTTGGCGCAAGAGGGCATCTTGGCGGGTCATCTTGCGCAACGCGAAGCGATGGCGCTCGGACGGATCATGGCGCGGGTGCCTCCGACCGAGTTTGTCCTGGGGTTTTACGGGGCCGGCGAAGCTGCTGTCGACGTGCGTGGGCGTCAAGTGCACTTGCCGTGGTTGGCGCTCGAGTTCGTGGATGGAGGGCCGGATGGTTCTTCGCTTGCGGATCGGGTGAATCGGGCGCCGGACGGAACGGATCCGATTCGGGCCTTGCGGCTTTGTCGGGGCATTGTCGAAGGAGTTTTGGCGCTGCACGAAGAGGGGATCATTCATCGGGATTTGAAGCCCGACAATGTGCTCGTGGTGGGCCCCGTAGGCGACGAAACGCCGAAGATCGCCGATTGTGGAATTTCTCGGGTCGACGGAGCGACGTATACGATCGCCGCATTGACGCGGGAATATGCGGGCACGGAGCAATGGTTATCGCGTCCCGGAGAGAAAAACCCGCTGGTCGGTCCGTGGACGGACGTGCATGCGTTGGCGGCGGTGATATGGTTTGTCCTGGGAGGAGAGCATTGGTGTCGCGGTCCTTGGGACAATGGGTTTTTGGTGATGGGTGAACGTCGTTCGCTCATGACGGCGGCGCGGCTTCATCCGGGATTTGCCGCCGATCGTGTATTGCTCGAAGAAATCGACAAGGCGCTCGCGCAAGGTGGTTCGCCGGCGTTGCCCGAGGGGCTGCGTGACGATCCGGCGGCGATGGCTCTGGCGCCGCGGGATGCGCCTTCGAGGTTTGGCTCGGTACAAGCATTTGCCGCGCGGTTGTTCCCTTTGTTGGAGCGCGTGGCGATGCGCTGGAAAACGAAAGCCGCGCGTGAAGATCGAGCGGCGTTTTGTTCCACGAGGCTCGTGGGTGAACCTTTGCTGACGCTCGAGCCGCTCGCGCATATCGTCGATGTGCCGCCGATTGAAGTGAAAGGAATGATGCTCCCGCCGCTGCGTCCCGGGAATGTGGTTTTCGGATCGGACGGTCGAGGTTTGGCGCGGCTCGGCAAGTATTTGTTTTACGTGTCCGATGATCGGGTCGTACAGGTGCCCATCAATGCGGACGAAGCCGAGGTGATTGCGGCGACGACGTTTGTCGTGCGTGGTCCGATGTCCGGATATGCGCTCGTGGGGCCGAAGCATGTTCGTCTTGTACGACCGGCGCAATTGATGACGATTGCGATACCGGAAGGGAAAAATCCGATTGAAGCGGCGATTGGTGACGGGCATACGTTCGGCATCGTGACGGCGGCGACGCCGGGGGATGAAGACAGTTTGCCCGAATTGTGGACTTCGTCGGGAGAAACCTGGGCGACGCCGATTCCCTTGCCGCTCGGGGGGCGCGTGTATTCGATGTCGTCCGGGCCGTACGGTATCTTGGTTGTCGGGGCAAACGCCAAGGGGACTCGAGCGCGGGCTCTGTTCATGAATCACGACGGACAAACGTCCGTCTATGCCGCGGGAGTGACGGACAAAACGCCGCTATATGTCGCCTTGGCGGGCGTGGATCGGACTTCCTTTGCGGCTGGGGAAGGGTTTGTCTTGCGCCTGGATCGCGGGCTTGTCGCGATGGAGATCGTCGAAGCAAAGGACAAACCGGTGGCGATGGGATTCGATCCGGTCGGATTGCCGTGGCTCGTGACGGCGACGCGGGTGCTGCGTCGACACACGGACGACATGAATCCGGTTTGGCGGAGTTATTACGAGCAGGAGTCGAATGCGCCGCCGTTCGTAGGTTTGGCATTCTTAAACGATGGCGTACGGGTGCTCAATGCGCGCGGCGGCGGCGTACGCATTACCCCGCGCGATGTGGGCGGTTGGCGAAGCACGTCGCTGGTGTTGGAATCGTAAAAGATTCAGCTGGGTTTCAGCTGGGTTTCAGCTGGGTTTCACCCAGACCCACCCGGGGCTCCGCGCCCCGGGACCCGCGCAAGGGCCCAGGCCCTTGACCCGGGCATTGGTTTGTCCACTACGTGGCCAAACCAAATAGGTTCGGGAGGCGGTGTGGGTTTTGTGGTTGTTCGCGGTCAATCGTCGAGCAAATTGGTTTTGCCCGCTTTGCCGGGTTTGGGCGTGAAGCCCGGCCGGAAAAACACCGATTGCAGCTTTGACGAGAGTTGATCGAATGCGCGAGCGGCCATGACGTCGTAAACGCGGCCTTCGGACGGGCCTCCGTCGCTTGCGCCGAGAAGGTTGCCGTACGATTGGTAATTGACGGTAAACGTCTCGGGAGGCATGACTTCGAGGTCGAAGTCGAAGACGTCGGTCTCGCCGGGAATGACCATGGCGACGTGAAACTGAACGACGATACCGACGAATTTACGGGTGCCCGTCGTTTCGCTGTAAATGTCGCCGGCCCAGCCGACACGATACCGAATGTCAATGGTCGGTGCGGTCAAACCCGTCATATCGACTTTGGGTTTGGGCGGCGGAGGAGCATTCTTTGCACCGGGTTTTTTCACCGCTTTGGCGGCCGAACCCAAGAGAAGCGGCTCTTCCGCATCTTTGTCCGACAAGCGATCGCCATTGGACAAAGTCATGATATCGGCGGGGAAGATGGCGGAGAAACCATCGCCGAGCCGACTGACGATGACCGATTCGCGCGAGATGCAATCCTTATCGCTGAAATGCGGCGCAACGGGAATGACGCTCCCATCACCGTCCGGATCACCGGCGCGCAATTTCAACAAGGTATCGACGGCTTCGAGCGACGCGGACGAAGGGCTGTGGAATCGGACTTCGACCTTATTGGCGTCGGTTTTCTCCAGATTGTCGATGAGTTTGTCCATGAAGGGGAGCAGCCGCGGATCGCTCGTGGAGGCTTGGTCGTGGAAATCTTTTCGAGTTTTCTCGAAGAGAGTGTGAATGGCCTTTTTCGCGTCCGCTTCGATGACGCTCTTGGGGTATTTCTTGAGCACTTCGCGCAGGGCCGTGACGCTGCCTTTGGCAATGGCTTCCTTGAGCGCGGCTTTGGGCAGGAACGTCGTCCGAACTTCGTCGGCGTGACGCTCGCCCGTATACAAATAATGCTCGTAGGCGTATGTCGTATCTTGGGTTTTGGCTTTGGAGAACATGGCTTCATCGGAGGCCATGTTCCAAAGGAACCAGACCGGGGTGCTCAGAATGGGGGCGAGGACGAGGGCGCCGAGCCAAGCCCATTTGGTTTGCAAGAAAATCGGCAATGCATTGGCGACGGGAGGCGAGATTTCATGCGGAGCGCGGGACGTGAGCGAGTTCCACGCGTCGTTCATGCGAATCTCGAAAAAAGGATCCAATCGCTGAAGGGCGTCGGCATCGCGGTTTTGCGCGGCTGTTTGCACTTCTTGTTGCGATTGCCGCAACATGCCCATGGCCTGTTCGGCCAATTGTTTACCTTGAATGGTGATGCTCTGGTTGTGATTGCCCTCGAAATAGAACGTGAGCGTCGTTCCGGTATAGGCGCCATTCGTGTGTTGATGAACGCCTTGGAAATTGACCATCGACGACATCGGAATGACTTTCAGCATTCGGTCGGTGGCGACGATGAAATCGAGGGGCAAGAGGTATCGTCCGGGCGGAAACGGCAATGCTCTGCGGAGCATGACGCCGCGGATGATCATGAGCGTGGGGGCGACGAAGAGGATCCCGCCCAAACTCATGGAAAAGAGCATTTCGATGCCATTACGCCGATCGCCGAAACCGCCGATGAGCGAACCGAAAAGCAACAAGAAGCCATTGAGCGCCAAAAAGCCCCAACCGAATGCGGCGCATCCGAGTCCGGGGGTGTCGGACATGATGGGCTGCGGCCATCCTTGCTTCTTGAAAGACGCGACGAGTCGTTCGCGAATGTGTTGTGGTAATGAATTGAAATCGACGGTCCGAATGCTGGACATGAAGTGCCCTCCCGAAGATTGCACGAGCGCGCGACGCTATCGCATTGGCTGGGGCGATGTCTACGAATTTCGATGCCCGGAATACGAGTAAATCATGCTCGTGTTCGTCCGCGCTGCGGCGATCGACGAGGAATTGTGACGGATGAAATGCGAGTGAAGGCTGTCGGTGCCGAGCCGGGCGTGGTCAACGTCCCCGTTTTCGTTCGCACGCTTTGTAGGCGTAAGTCGACTCGCTGATGTCTTCGTCCATATAGGTTTGTCGCTGCTCGGCGGTCAAGCAATCGGCGGTGGCTTGTTGCAATGCCTCGATGAGGAGCGGCCTGTCGACGAGCCACGAGCGCGCCGAGCCGTCGAACGAAATGGTGGCAATGCGTCGGCCGTGGGGGCTGTACACGGCATTGTGGACGATGTTGGTGTGGTTGTGAAGAACCATGGGCAATGCTTTTTCGTCGACGCTCCATACGCGCACTTTTTGGTCCGCGCAGGTGGTGACGATATGCGATCCGTCGGGGCTCCATTTCGCCGAGAAGACGCCTTCGACTCGCGGTAAAACCTCGCCGGTGGGCGGCGCGAGGTACAAATTCCACAGGCGTACGGTGCGATCCATCGACGTGCTGAGCAATTGCTTCTTCGTGGGATGGAAGGCAACGTCGTGTACGTCGCGTTCGTGTCCGCGCAAGACGATGGGTTTGTCTTTGCCCTGAATGTCCCAAATACGAATGGTTTTATCCGCCGAACCGCCGGCAATTTGGGTTCCGTCGGAACTCACGGCGACCGTGTGCACGATGCCTTCGTGACCCGAAAGAATGACCGGTTTTCCCGATCCGTCGACATTCCAAACGCGCACCGTGGCGTCGGCCGAACCGCTGACGATGTGTTTGCCGTCCGGGGTAAAAGCAAGGGACGTAACCGTATTGGTATGTCCTGAAAAACTAACGACGGCGTCCGGATTCCGGGCGTCGATGATGGTGATACCGTTGTTCGTCCCGCCAAGCGCGATCTTGTCGCCGCTCGGGTTCCAGGCGGCGGAAAAATATTCGCAATTGCATTTTTCAACGAGCGTACGCAATTCGACGCCGTCTTCGGTCCACAGATGGACGCTGCCGTCGGAATGCGCGGTGACGACTTGAATGCCTTGGGGGTTCCAAGCGACGACATTGGGGATTCCATGTCCCGTCGCGAACGTAATGGGGCTCGTGCCTCCATTGGCGTTCCAAATACGGGCGGTGGCGTCGTGACTGACGCTGAGCAGGCGTGTTCCGTCGGCATTCCAACCGATGCCGTGGACGGGTCCTTCGTGCCCGTAAAATGCCGTTCCATTGGGGCTTTCGAATGGGCTGAAGACGCGAACGGTGCTGTCGAGCGACGCGGTGGCGAGGCGTTTTCCGCTGGGGCTCCAGGCAAGGGCCAAAACGATGCCTTCGTGGCCCATGAGAAATGTAGGCGGTTCCGAACCATCGGGCTTGAAGATCCCGACGGTGGTATCGACGGAGCCTGTCGCAATGTGTTTTCCATCGGGATTCCACGCAATCGAGGCAATGGCTTCGCGGTGACCTGAAAGAATGACGACGCGATCGGGATTGTTCACGTCCCAAATGCGGACGGTTTTATCCGACGAACCCGTGGCGATTTGTTGTCCGTCGGGGCTCCATTGCGCGGTATTGATTGCTTCGGTGTGTCCTTTCAGGACCATTGGTTCCCGCGGGGTTTTTACGTCCCACACGCGCGCCGTTCGGTCCTCGGATGCCGTGAGGACGCGTGTTCCGTCGGCGTTCCATGAGACGCTGACGACTTTGTCGTCGTGGCCTTCGAGCACGATGGGTTTTTCGGAATTGTCGAGGGAAAAAATGCGCGCGGTCTTGTCGTTCGACGCGGTGACGAAATTCTTGCCGCTCGGGTTCCATTTGGCCAAGACGACATCGTCGGAATGGCCCTCGAAAAGAATCGGTTTGTCGGGTACTTGGGGATCCCACACGCGCGCGGTGTCGTCGCGCGAAGCGGAGAGAAGGCGCTTGCCGTCGGGGCTCCATGCGACGTAGGTGACGGTATCGGTATGGCCCTGTAAAACGATTGTCTTACCGGAACCATTCATGTTCCAGATGCGGATCGTCTTATCTTTGCCGGCCGTGGCGATTCGTTGTCCATCGGGGTTGAGCGCGCCGGTCCAAACTTCATCGTCATGGCCGCGTTGCGTGAAGAGCGGCATGTTCATCGACAATGCTTCAATGGCCGCATCGTCCCAACCGCGCGCTTTTTGCTTTTTATCGATTTCGAGCAACATGAGCGCGGCTACGGAAGGCTGATGGCGCATGATGCGTTCGCGCGCATTGGCCATGAGCGACGCTCGCTGCGCTTTGTGGCGCTGATGAATGGCCCAGGCGAATCCGATGCCGAGGCCGACGAGACCGAGCAGTGAAAGGGCCAAAAGCCTGTGCGAAGCGTGTTTGGCGGCGCGTTCGCGGGCAAACCGAGCGGATTCCTCTTCGCGTCGTTTTCGGTCGGCTTCTTCGGCAATTCGTTCTTTTCTGCGTTCGAAAACGGTGCGGGCGAGCCAATCGTGGCCCAATTCGAAATAACGGCTGCCTTGATGTTCGGCGGCGTGGAGAATGGCCCATTTCTCGAGCTTCCCGAGGATCTCATCGGCCATTTCCGCAGGCAAGACCAGGCGGGCCTCCTTTTCGGTGAGAAGCGTACGAAAACCTTCGGCGTCGATGAAATGCTCTTCCAGCAGTTTTCGCGCTGCGTCCTTGAATTTGCCCAAGGATTCGATGGTGGTATCGAGGTATCGATCCATGATGGCCGCGGCGCCGACGCTGCAATCATTGTCATGCCGCCCGTGTTTGGCTCGGTCATCGAACAAGGCGCGGCAAACGATTTGCGCGTACGCCGATTGCACTTCGGCTTCGTCGGAAGCTCGCTGCCCGGGAACGCGGACATCCATGATCAACGTGCGGAGCTGATTTTCCTCCCAAGCTTGCGGAGGTTTTCCATCGCTTGCGGCGCGACAAACGGCATTGGTCATTTCGGCGACGGAGAGGGGTCCGACGCGAAATCCATGGGCGAGCAATTGTTGGCGATCGCGGAGCCGATCCCGGAATCGACCCAGATAATCTTCGCGGAGCGACAATACGATTTGCAGGTTGCGAATGTACGCTCGAGACAAACGATCGAGGCCGTCGACGAACAATTCGACCGCGTTTTCGTCGCGTCCTGAAAAAAACAATTGTTCGAGCTGGTCGAGGTAAACGAGGATCGGGCGATCACTGTGTCGGGTCGCGCGCAAAAGGGCTTCGTCGAGCTGGTCGAGAATGGTTTTTTTTGTCGGAACAGCACCGATGTCGAGCTGGACGAAGAGAGATTGCACGAGCCATTCGAGCGGCGGCGGCGTTGCAGGCCAGCCGTCGATGACGACGAAGCGAAAATTGTGCTTGTCTTGCAAATGGGGCATGACACCCGCTTGCATGAGCGATGATTTGCCGGCGCCGGAAGGGCCGTACAAGGTGGTCACCGGTCGCGCGAGCACCTGATGGACGAGTTTTTTCGTTAATGCGTCGCGGCCATAAAAACGGTGTCGATCGCACGCACGATAAGGCTGAGGTCCAGGGAATGGGTTTTCGATTGTCTCGTCGATTGCGCCCATGTGTTCACCCCGGTTGCATGATTTGATCGAGATCTTCCACGGTCATTTCGAGCGCTTCGATGCCTTCACTTCTGCCGGGCAAACCCGCTCCTGTTTGCCAGATGCCTCGTTCGGCGTTATTGGCGTCGATAATGGCCAGGCTTTCGCGCGGAATGCCGCGAGGAAACGTGCGATGCAAGAGCATTCGATGTTGCCACGCATGCATGGATATGCCCAAAAATAAGGCCGGTCGGTGCGTGAGCGTGCTGGTAATGGCATTGGCGAGATCTCGCGATAACAACGTTTCGAGGTCCCCCAAGCCATGCAGATAATCGTCTTCGGTGAGCAGCGGCCGGGCAAATAGGTTTTCCGGCGTGTATCCGCGAAAAAGCCGCAATAGAACGATATCCTTGTCGGGATCGAACGACGTGAGGCCGTCGGGCGATTCTTCCCAGTCGCTGTCGGGCTGACGTACGTAGGTGACGGCGCCTTCTTCCCCGGGTTGAATGACGTAAAGAGAACGATTCGGGTGTTTTTCGACGAGCGCTCCTTCGAGCCACGGATTGCGCAAGAGCGTAATATGTGCACCCGGTCCAAGTCGCGCCGCGATGCCTGGAATGATGGACGGAGCGGACATGGTGCCGGATTTGAGGGCCTTTTGGAATTCGTGGGCCAGTTTTTCCGGGCCGCGCAGAAATGAATACAGCTGCGTGATTTTGCTCAATGGCATGTCCGTCGATATTTGCAAAGGCTCTTTGCTCAGATCTTTGACGAGTTTCTCACGCATTTGCATGAAGGCCTGGTGTTCGGCTCGGCCGAGATCGCCCAGAATCAATGAAAATGGCTTGGCGAGAAGTTGGGTGAAGGCCCGAAGTTGCGGGTAGTCGGCGGGCATGGCGAGCGTCGGTGCGGACGGGCCGGTCCCCGGCGCTTGCGCATCTTTGCCGATCGCAATGGGCTCCAATTTGCGCGTTTTGAAATCGAAAATCTCGCCGTCGTGTCCACGCAAATAGAGCACCGGTGAAAAAGCCTGCGAGGTATTTTCGTACGTGACGAACAGACTTCGTCGCGCTTCATTGAGCGCTCGGGAAATGTCCCCAATGCCGCGATCGGCTTGCGTGAGAGCTCGATACAATTGTTCGGAACACGTGCGGGCGATATCGGCACGCACGGGCCATAAGTGCGCGACCACCGCGTCCGCACCGGCTCGTCCGAAGATTTCCGCCGCCGAAGCAAAGGCCGAAGGCGCGGCGCCTTCACACGCTTCGAGGATGATGGCGCGTAAATCGCTCTGAAAATTCCCCTGGATTTCTTGAGCGATCAATTCGACGGGAATCCACTTTTCTTCGCCGTCTTCATCTCCGACACGTAATGCCGGATTGTTGTTCTGTACCGTGCCATGGCCGATGAAATGCAGGACGTTTGGAGTGGGTTTTCGCCGCAATCGATCAAAGAGATATTTGGCTCGGGCGGCATCACCGACGACGGGCTCGAGCCATTCCACTTCGCCCGTGGCAATTCGCGGAGCAAGCGCGGCTTGAAGGTTTGGCAAGGACGAGGCATCCGTTGGAGCAATGGCGAGAATTCGCAAAGCCCCGCGAATTTCCCGTGGTTGCCAAGCTTCTTCGGACATGACGGTACGGACAGGAAAAACATCGGGGGAGGTGGCCCAAAAACCGAACGCCAGGTCGGGAAAACAAACGGCTTCCCAGGGAATCGCTTGCAAATCCCTGTCGGTGACGTTGAAACGCACGAGCAAGGGGCCTTTGGCCGCTTCGGTAAGGCGTGTTCTCAATTCGGCAATTTTGCCGTCGAGAATTGCGCTTCCCAGAGATCGCGCGGTTTCGCGCACGTCATCGGGCAAAGGACGGCCTTGTTTGACGGCTCGTTGTACTGCTTCGCCAAACCGCACGACCGCGGCCAGGTCAAACCCGCCGCCGAGGCTTCGGGCTTCCGTTTCCCGATCTCCCGTGCCGCGCGCTTTGATGCGCAGATCGCTGCCGTCCTTGTAGATTTGCAGTTCGAACCACGTGGCCATGACGTTTCCTGAAACGAGGCGCGTGGGAGTTCACCACAAATCGAGCGCGTATGCAAAAAACCGTGTACGAAAAGCAGCGGGAGACGTTTTCAGCCGGTCAGCAATTCCGCAACGGGCGTGGTGACGAAACCCGCTTCGTGGCCGAATTCGGTGAGCGGCAAACCGGCGCCGAGGAGGGCGGTGAAGGGCCCCATGCTGGTATTGCCGTCGACGATACGCGCGTGCACATTGCCTTTTAATCGGCCGCCGCCTTTTCCACAGACGAGCATGGGCATGTCGGTTTGGGCGTGTGTCCAGCCTTCGGCGTGTTCGGTCGACGAAAAAATGGAGCAATGGTCGAGCAAGTTGCCCGCACCTTCGGGGGTATTCTTGAGCGTTTCCAAGAAATACGCGAATTGCTTCATCGTAAAACGCACGGCTTCTTGCTGCTTCGTGTGTGGTTCGGGTTCGGTATGGTTCAAGTAATGCTGACCGTCGGTCGCGCCAACCATCCAATACACGGCGCCCGAGCCGCATGTGGAGTACAGAATCGAAAACGATCGCGTGAGGCCGCAAGCGAGCGCGAGCGTCATGAGATCGCTCATGGCTTTGTTTTTCTCGGCCATTTGTTCATTCGAGGCGATGTCGGGGAAGTCGCCCGGATCGCCGGGTTTGGTGCACTCCGCCGAAGGAATTTGCAGACGCGACTGAATTTCCGAGATACTGGTCAAGTGTTGTTCGAGGCGCTGTTTGTCTTTGCTGCCGAGTTTGCCCTGGAGCGTCTTGATTTGACCTCCAACGGCATCGAGCACGCTGGAGCGGGCTTTGGCAATGAGCGGTCCGGTCGTGCCGGTGTTGAAAAGCCGATCGAAAAAGGCGTGCGGCGATTCTTCCGACGGATTGATGTTGGTTTCTCCGCCGACGCTGCCATTGTGTGAGAGGTATTGAAATTGCGTGCCTTCATCGGTGCCGCGAAAACGCGTGACGGCGGCTTCGAGCGATTTGTAGGGCATCGGGGTGACCGATTGAAAGTATTGGGCGGCGACTTGGTCGATGCTCGGGTACTTCATCGTGGACACGATGGTATCGCGGACATTGTCGATTTTGAGGTGCGGGCCGCCCGAGCATACGGCGCTCATGCCGGAATGATGCGGATGGTAAGGGGTTTTGACGGCCAAACCGCTGATGATGGAGACGTATTCTTTGAGCGGCAATAGCGCGGCGAGGGCGTTGTCGGCGGGGACGTTCCAATCGGGTCCGATGGTTTGGGGAGTCCACGTGGGCAAATGGACGCCATTGCCGAAAAACCACAAACCAAAGCGCGTGGGGATTTCCGCTCCTTCGGCGAGCTTTTCACCGTTGTTGTCGAGCATGAAATCGAAAAGAGGCAATCCGACGGCGACCGCGGCGCCTCCGAGCACGCCGCGCAAGAACAAACGCCGCGAGGGTTGAATGCGTTGTTTTTGTTTCACGGCGTCACCTCTTTCGTCGATGCGGGGCTGGCCAATCGGTATCCGTCGTTCGTGACGAGGGCCAAGACGAGCTTTTTGAAGGCGTAATCGTCGCTCACGAAATCATTGACGAGTAACTCGACGGCGGCTTCGTCCGTGTTTCCGGCGAGATGCGCTCCGGCGTGTTCGTAAAAGCGCCGCGCAATGCAAGCTCCAACGTCCGGCAAGGTTCCGACGAGGTCGGCCATTGCGGCGGCCCCGGTGAGTTCTCGACCATCGACGGAGGTTTTGGTATCAATGGTCAAACCGCTTTCGTCCGTGGTCCGATGGGCTCCGATGGCGTCGTAGGATTCGAATGCGAACCCAATGGGATCCATGCGGTCATGGCATCCCGAACATTGAGGATTCGTGCGGTGTTCATCGAGGCGTTGGCGTAATGTCGTCGGGGTGTTCGGATCCGGTTCGGGCAGCGTCGTATTGATGCCGGGAGGAGGCGGAGGTATGTCCTGGCAAAACAAATTGACGCGAATGAAGCGACCTCGATGGGTGGGCGAGGTTTGACTTTTATGGGCATTGAGCGCCAAAAATCCGGGTGTCGTCAAAATGCCGGGACGAGTCCCGTCGTCGGGCAACGTGATGGGGACCCATTCGGGGCCGGTGATGTTGTCGATACCGTACACTCGAGCCAAGTCTTCATTGATGTAGGTATCGCGCGTGGTGAACAAATTGCGGAAATCACCTTGGCGTTCGAAGACGGTTTCTTCGAACATGCGCTCCATTTGGATACGCATGGACGGGCCGAGGGTGGCCGTGATTTGCGGGAATTTGTCGGGCAGTTTGTCCAAACTATCCAGCTTGGCGAGGTTCATGAAGTCGCGGAAAAACCTGACGAGCGTGGTGCGGGCGCGCGGATCGTCCAGGAGCCGTTCGGCGTGTTGGCGAATATTTTCAGGATTGGTCAATTCGCCGTTGGCGGCAGCTGCGCGTAATGCTTCGTCGGGGGGCGCATCGAGCAGCAAAAAGGACAAGCGCGATGCCATTTCCCAGCTTGAATACCGATATTGATCAGGACCTTTTTCACCGATGTCGACTCGGAACAAGAAATGCGGTGATTGCAAGACCGCTGCGAGCATGAATTTGATGCCTTGTGAAGCATCCCCAAGCTGCTGCATTATGTCTTTGGCGAGCGAATGGAGGGCGTCGATTTCGGTATCGGCGATAGGTCTGCGCCAGGCGCGGGCGGTAAAATTGGCAATGAATTGGCGAATGCAGGGATCATCGACGACGCCCGCAGGACAACCGACGAGCGCGTCGCGTCGTGCGGGGTTGCCGAATACTTGGTCGAGGATGTCGTAGGTGGCATTTTCGTATTTTTCGGCGTCGACGGGGGATATGGTGCCGCGTGCAGCGGCGATCGAGGAGAAATTATAAAGGACGTCGTCGACGGGTAAGTCGGCCGGGGCAACGAGCGGTTCGCCAAATAGGTCGAGCCAGGCATTACGCAATTGCGGGCGGGTGAGACGATGCAAGGTCGCTTCGGCCGGGACGAAGAGGGCCCCGGTCGAGCTGTAGGTGTTGCCTTGTTCGCGATCGCCAATGACGCCAACGCAGCTGGCGAGGGTGAAAACGGAGAGCAAAATCGGCGCGATCGAGTGGCGCATGGACCGAGGATACATGGATGATTTGGAATCTCAAGAGGGAACCTCGGTACGATTTCTCGGCGGCTGAAGGTCATGATACGTTGGCGGTCATGATGGTTTTTCCCAGGGTATGGCGATGCTGGTTACGTATGGTGGGATTGGCTGCGATGATGTCGGGGTGTTCGGAAAACCCGGGGTTGAACGTGGGTGCGGGAGGAGGAGGGGCGGGAGGTTCGTCCGGGTCGGGGTCATACCAGCATGGGTGTTTGACCGGGGAGACGTTGTGCGACGGCAAGTGCGTGCGCGTCGAGGATAACGTTGCGCATTGCGGTACGTGCGATAACGCGTGTGGTGTGGGGCCGGAGGGAGCGGGAATTTGCGCCGAGGGGCGGTGCTTGTACTCGTGCAATGGAGGGTTGGTCGAGGATGCGACGGGGTGTAAAAACTTTTTCGGGGCGTATGAATCCTTTCCGGCCGAGTGTGCAGGGTGCAGTACGGGCAATACGTCGACGGGAGATTGTTCGTGTCCGAGTCCTTCGTCGGCGCTGGAACTGGCGGTGCAAAGCGATTGTCCGGGTGTACCAATGCGCTCGGCGACGAGATTGCGCTTATGCGTGACGACCGGCGTTTCGGCGACGAGCGATTTTGGCGGGGCGTACCAAGTCGACGATGCGGCAGGATGGTGCGGAGCGGTGAATCAATGCCGAGTCGGCAATCCGCTGGCCGGGGGGGCATGTGTGTGTCCGGCCGGGTTCGATCCGATTGCGGTGAGGTCGATCATTCGTCTGCCATGCGACAACGGGGAGGCAGGGACGCAGATCGTGTTTTGCGGCAATAAGAATGCGGCGTTGCAGACGTTCGGCGGGGCGTTTCAAGTGGATGACTTCGCTCCGACTTGTCGGGTAAGCAATCCCTGGACGGGAGGGTGTTCGTGTCCGGCAAATACGAAGGAGCAGGTGTTCAGGGTGATGGTGGACGGGGCCCAGGGGCTGTACGGATCGACGTTGCGATTGTGCGTGCTATAATTGTTTGATATAATGCAATACCAAGACCGTGGTTAAACAAATCCTACCCAGGTTGGTTAAATTGTTAGAAAAAATACCGAAAATTGTACCGAGGTTGGTACTTTTGGGTTGGCTGTATCACAGCAGCAGCAAGCCATCGGCGCTACACGCAGACCAGGGTGGGCATCGTTTCGAGATGATGCCTCGTAGCTTTCGTGGTCACCAAATGAATGCTCGGGGCTTGAATGAGACCTTTGGAATCACGACAGCAGTTGTTCGAGCAATTCCAGGCTTTCCGCTTCTTCGGGATCGATACTGCCATCGACTTTGATCATGCGTCGAGCCGCATCGAGTACGAGTTGACGATGGGCCTTGGGTATCGATGCCGGGTCGACCTCCTCGGCTTTCGGGGGGACTTCGAGCCACTTTTCGACGAGTTTGACTTCGTCCGGTTCGAGGTGGAGCTCCTTGATCATTTTACGAACAAGCGAACGCTCTTTGGACTTGATTTCGAGGTCCGCCCACGCAAATGAGCAGACGAACCGCATGACGCGTAGACGATCTTCGCGGCTCAGATTCTTCAGCATGGTGGTACTGTACCAGATTTGATGCGTTTCGACAGACCGTGCTTCAAGACTCGGCAGGTCGTTCGTCGTGGCGCCTGAGAGCGCTTGCGGCAAGGACACAAAAAGCTGGTGTCACGACCATGTGGTAGCGGTCTTCACCAAAAAAAACGGCATGGGTGAGGGCAACAGAACCCACCGCAAAGACCAGAAACCCCACGACGCCGAGCCGAGATGGAGCTCCCGGCAAAGGTAACGTTCCCAACGCGACAAGGGCAACGACCAGGGGCCAAAACGGATGCTGGTCTGACTGTAGACCATACAAAACAAGGCCAAAAACAAGGAGTAATGCACCAACCTGGGTATAAAATGCGACCGTTCCTCGATGACGAGATGGTCGGGCAATGATGCCAATCGCCGCTAGCGACAGAAATGCACAATGAGCGAAGGATAGAATCGTTCGTCCTCGGGACTTGGCTTCTTCCGGCCACGAAGCCGGGTTCGCCTGGCTTAGATAACCGATCGGGAAAGACTCGTGATCGAAGGTTTGGGCTAGTTTCTTGGGGATCAGACCAAGCCAACGAATTGTGTCATGACGAATCCAATGAATGCCTTCGTTCATCCAACATCGGTCCTGTTGAACCTGCCCGGTGACGACGGGACATCCGTCGGTAGCACGCAGAGTTTCAAAACGCCCCGTTGCTCGAGGGAAGGCGCCAATGGCCAGATTCCACCCGGCATTTGTCGAGACAAGAGCACAACCGTCCATGACATGACAGTTGCGGAGCGTCCAAGGTAAGATAACGCAAAATGCCGTAGGAAGAGCGATCGCAACAACAATGGCCGCACGACGTAAACGAGCTTTAAGAACAGCGTTACTCGAGAGGGCGAGCAGTCCAAGCGCGGGTGCGCAAATAAGGCTTTGGGGTCGAACCAAGGTTGTGAGACCAAGGAAGAATCCTGCCAGGATTGCACCTCGAAAGGGCTTGTCGTGTATGTCCCGCGCCACGAGCCAAGCACTCAGAATGAGGCCCAGGGCAGCAAGCGGCTCGGTCATGAGCAGCGCCGCGTAAATAATAAGACCGGGGTTGAGAGCGACGAATAAACCAGCAAGACGAGCTCGGTTTTCAGAGAGTGCGTATCGAGCGAGGCGATGCACCAAAACGGCAAGAAGGGCGCCCGTACATGCGTTGACAATGGGAGCGACGGACCATCCGGAACCGAAAATGCGATAAAAAAAGGCTAGAAACCCGCTGTACCCGACGGGATAATGGCACCATGGATGCCAAACGGTCTTGCCACCGACAATGATATCGTCGGAATACCCCAAACCTTCTGCAATCCGGCGAGCACCAAAGTCGTAATAGTGGCCGTCCCACACAGGTTCCCGCGCCCACGCAATCGCGACATAAAGGCGCGGTAAGAGCGCAATTGCAAAGAGGATGGCGGAAAAAAGCCGATCCCGTGAATTTCGAAAAAAACTATCCACCGCCCCTCGAACGGTAGTCGCTGAGGTCGCGTAAACGACGGGTGTAAGTCTTGGCGACTTGCATGGGGTCGAGTTTCAGAATTTTGGCGATTTGCTGGACAAACCCTTGCACATACACCAATGCGGGAAGATCGCCGAAAACTTCGTTTTCGATGGCAACGAGGTGGGCCATGCTGATTTTGGTGCGTTGAGAAATCTCGTTGATCTCGATACCCTGAGACTCGCGGACTTTTCGAAGTAGCGCCCCGGTGAATTCCGTTTCCGCGTTGATGTCGCGTGCCAGCTCGGCTTGCAGCATAGCCAGTTCGGCTGCTTGCGCCGCATCACGGTTGCGCGTCGGGGGAGCCGCGGTTGGAATATCATCTGGAAATGTTGATAGATCGTAAGATCGACGACGAACGGGATCAAGTAAGGTATCGTGGGCTTCTTCGATACGAGTTTGAACTTGCTTGAGTACCTCGGGAGAGACGACAGAACACAACGGCAAGCTGCCTTCACGAAAGATTTCACGTTGGCGTTTTACCGCACGACGTATCTCGTCGTCGGCCGATGTGCGGGAAATTCCGAGGACGTCGTACAAGTTATCGGGGGCAGCTGTACGAGGTTGCGGGGGCGAGCTGCTCCGGAGCGGAACTTCGGATCGACGTGTACCTTGGGCAGCAAGGAGCGCGAGAATTCGACGAGCAACGCGCTCCAGGTTGCGGGCACTCTTGGACGTTGGACTGTCGATCAGCAGAGGTTGACGTCGACGAACCGTGACCCATACGGCGTCGTCATGTTCGATGTGTCCGAGGTAGTCGAGCGAGATACCGAGGAAGCGTTCCGCAATGATCGACATCGAGGGACCCAAGTCGAGGTCCGAGCGTAGCCGTGTTTGTCCGATGACGAGGTGGGCGGCGACGCGGAGCATTTCTTGAGCGGCAACCTTGGCAACACCATCGTCGTAGCGCTTGATTTCGGCAACAATCATTGGCGGGGTTGCCAACGGCGGAAGTGCTTCGATGACACGTTCGACGAGGCGAAGTTTGAAACGCTCTTTGGTAAGGGCTCGGCGCAAAACTCGTAGGTATAGTGCGCGGCAGAATCGGTAAGTCGTTTCAATTGCCAGGGGTTCGGGGGCAGTGACACAAATACCAACGTCGGCTTGAAGAAATAGGTCGAGCGTTGAAGCAGTCGTTGATGCACCAAGGTTGATCAGAACGTAGTCGACGTCGAGTTTGTCGATCTGTTTTGCCCAATGTGTTCCGCGACTTGGGCGAATTGGCGTAGCCGTCATTGGGTCGTAAGCGGTCGGCAGCAGGCGTAAGCCTGGAACAATCGTACCTACGGGTTTAGCCTTTCCTTCTTCTAGCGCCTCGCTTGTTACAAGTGGTGGCGTTTCGAGCCCCAGCACACCGTGTAAATTACTACCAAATGGATCTGTATCGCAGACCACTACTTCGCGTCCGAGCTGGGCGAAATAAACACCCAGGTTAACCGTCAGCAGGGTTTTTCCGACGCCACCTCGCCCACCACCTACCGCGATGACACGTCTTGTGCGAACCCCTACGGACTCCAGCATCGGTGGTGGTGGAATGGTAGGTGTTATCCGATCTGGAGCGTTGTTGTGCGTTGGCACGTGGCCACGTCTACCACCAACGGTGCACGTCAACCAGTTTTGTGATGCGAATCGACACAAAGCCTACGGCGTCGAATGTTGTGTCTAAGTTTACGCTTTCGCATTCCTTTCAATCACGTCGACTTATGCCGTCAGGTCCTCAATGCATCACGCTTGGCCCACTACGAGCCGCGCATGCGGATTTATCAAATGATCCGCTCGGAAGCGCAATCTGAATACGCTTCAGTGATCTCCAATGGTTACTTGGGGGCCACGTTTGCAGAATGAAACACGCGCATGGCGTAAGTTCCTGCAGGAAACACGACTGTGCGATTGCCTGCGCGCCATGATTGCAGAGCGAGTCGGTAGTGTTTGAGAAAATCACGTCGAGCTTTTTGTGCTTCTTGAAGCTTCTTGGTCTTACCTCGACCGGCAGCAATCGTCGGATTGCGTTGCTTGGTGGGCTCGTAGCTCGTTATCCTGCTCTTGGGGTTGGTTTTGAGGACTCGCGCAGCACCAAGCACTTTTTTCTTTGAAATCGTAGCGTGCACTGAGTTTTCAATATTTGCCAATTCTTCTTTGATTGCAGCACGAAAGCCCTCCAACCTCGTGACTGGAATCGAAGGAGGAAGACTCACATCGTGATCGACATGGAGATTCCAATGTTCATTCTTCGGATTGAAGCAATTGAGAGGACGTTTTGCGTGTAATTTCGTTCCCCCGATATCGTCGGCATGCGTCTTGAACCCAGGCCATTCGTGTGCGAATCGGACCAAACCGGCCTTGACCGGGTTGGCAAGCGTATAAGCTATTTTTTCGACGATCGCTTCGGGAGTGCACAATTCGACGATGCTCGTCTGAGATCGGTTCCAAACGGCTCCGTTCCAATCTCGAATAACTTTGACACCAAGAGCGACGAGTCTGTGGAACATGGCAAGAAACTGCGGCAGTTTCCCATCGGGATCTGAGACGACATAGTGCATGTGCGTGGACATCGCGCAAAAAGCATGCAGTAGAATTCCGTGTTTTCGTGCGGAAACGATGAATGCGTAGAGGAGATACGTATTAATTGTCCGATCGGGGCGAAGAAGACAATATCGACGCTCAATGCGACGCGTGATGAGGTATGTCGTTCCCGGGCGGATAGGGCGTGCTTGGCTCATGGTCTTGAAGCAAGCCAAAGTCGTGCCACATTTATGTGCTGAAAAATTATATATAAATTCAAATGGTTGTGATTGAATGGTTTGGTGTGTTACGTGGCGGCCGCCTGGCGGAGGGGTGGCGGCAGTTGATTTTCGCCAGAAATCTAATTCACAAATGGCCGACCAAAATCCAACCACGGTATGGTTGGCGCAACCTAATTGGTGTTCCAAATTGCGTTTCAGCGAACTCGAGCATTGCATCAATGCGCATTCACTCTGTTCGCTCGACAGCTGCGCAAAACCCGACTACCTCCGCTTCATGGCCATTGTTCGACCTTTTCGTGCCTATCGTCCGCCGCCAACAGTGGCGCTCGAAGTTGCAAGCCCGCCCTACGACGTCATTTCCACCGCGGAAGCCCGAGTCCTTGCACAGGACAAACCGTCCAGCTTTCTCCATGTCTCGCGCCCCGAGATCGATCTTCCTGAAGGCGTCGACGAACATGACGATGCGGTCTATGCCATGGGCGCAACCAACTTGCAGCGCCTCGTGGTCGAAGGAGCGCTCGTGCAAGATACCGAACCGCATCTTTACTTGTACGAGCAAACCATGGGCAAGCATCGGCAAGTCGGGGTTGTCGGCTGTGCGTCCGTTGCCGAGTACCTTACGGATCGCATCAAGAAGCACGAGAAAACCCGAGCGGACAAGGAAGACGACCGTACGCGTCACATCCAAGAACTGGGCGCGCATGACGAACCCGTTTTTCTTACGTATCGAAAGGATGCCGAAATCGATGCACTCGTTGCGTCGTCCGTCGATGGAGCACCGATCTACGACTTCACCACACCCGATGGAGTCGGACATCGACTCTGGGTTCTGAGCCGACAAACGACACTCGACTTGGAAGAACGCTTCGAACAAGCCGTTTCGTGTCTGTACGTCGCCGATGGCCATCATCGGAGCGCTGCCGCGGCACGCGTACACCAAGCATCTCGTGGTGACGGCGGCGAACATGACGTCTTCTTGGCCGTCGTTTTTCCCGACGACCAGATGAAAATCATGCCCTACAACCGCGTCGTTCGCGACTTGCAGTCTCGTTCTCCCGAGACTCTGCTCGACGAGTTGCGCAAAGTCCTACGAGTCGACCCGGTGCCGGACGGCGAAGCCGCAACTCCGACGGAGCCGCGAACCTTCGGCATTTATCTCGCCGGCAAGTGGTATCTGGCGCGGGCGACCATGAGTACCGACGGCGATCAGGACCCCGTACGATCCCTTGATTGCTCCATCGTTCAAGATCAGATCCTCGGTCCCATCTTTGGAGTCACCGATCCACGCCGAGACAAACACGTTGATTTTGTCGGAGGAATTCGCGGTTATCGTGAACTGGAAAAACGGGTCGACTCGGGTGAGATGACCATAGGGTTGCATCTGTACCCCACACAGATCTCCCAACTGTTTGCCGTCAGCGATGCCGGCTTGTTGATGCCTCCCAAAAGCACATGGTTTGAACCCAAACTGCGTAGCGGGCTGTTCGTCCACGTGTTCTAGCGTGAGCGCTACTTGTTGCTTCCTTCGTAATCTTTGGCCGCGCGTTCCACGATGTCCCAGTCCCGTGCTGCTCGTTCCGCTTCGGCCGTCAATTCTGCCGTGAACAACGTCAATCCCCACATCCCATTTTCGCGATGACGAAAGCCATAACGTGTGCCGCGCGTGGTCTCTACCGTCGCTCGCTCGCCCGCAAGTTCGACTTTTCCGATGCCCGACAAGTCACGTCGCAGTCGTGAGGCAAACCCTTTGCGAACGGCCATTTCCAGCCAGACATCCGCACCGTCTTGCGCTGTCGCGTGCGCTCTGTACGCATCGAGCAATCGAGTTCGCTCGGGCTCGGGATACGCCTTGGCGATACGGTCACTCGCTTTTCGTCGATAGTCGCGAATGCTGTATGCCGCGTGTTGCGCTCGGTCTTCGAGGTAGTGAAAACATGTCCGCACGTCTCCGCGAGACAGGTTGAACGCGATGCGCATGTAAGCCCCTTCGGGAGTGCCGTCGGGAGGAAATCGTGTCAGCGAAAAAAACGCAAACGTTCCTCCAACCACGGCAATCGTCGTTGCCCCCAAGGCGATGACTTTACGGCGGCTTATCGGCATCAGCGTGGTCGATGTCCCATGGAGCGCGCCGGGTCGCAAGAAGAACTCGGGTCCGGAGTTTCCCTCGTCGCGCGATGAGGTAAAACTGCGCCGTGACTACGTATCGAGGGCGTTTCGCTCCATCACCGACAGGTGATCTTCACCTGGGCAGTGCCGTCGCTGCGGTCTTCTGTGCCGCTGCATCGATGCAGGCGAATGGAACCTTGGTGTTGCGTATCGAAGATATCGACACCCCGCGAGTTGTTCCTGGGCAAACTGCACGCATGCTCGAAGACCTCGACTGGCTGGGTATTCGTTTTCAAGAAAGCCCCGCCATGGGAGGTTTGGTTGGACCTTACATCCAATCGGAACGACGCTCTCTGTACGATGCGGCAATCGACAAGCTTGCCGCCTTGGGGCTTGTCTACCTCTGCGATTGCTCGCGTGCCGAGATTGCTTGCGTGGCGAGTGCTCCGCATCAAGGTGATGAAGGGCCTCGATATCCCGGCATTTGCCGCAACCTCGGTATGCAACCACGGTCGTTTCGACGGCCTCCAGCGGTTCGTCTTGCCGTACCAAACGACACTCGGTCGATCATCACGACAACCGATCTCGTTTTGGGTACGCGTATGGAAAACGTCTTCGAAGCAACGGGCGATTTCGTTTTGCGCCGCGGCGATGGCGTCTACGCGTACCAGCTTGCGGTGGTTGTCGATGACCTTGCCATGGGTATTACCGACGTCGTGCGTGGAGCCGATCTTGTCACATCATCTGCACGACAAACCCTCCTCGCACAGCTCTTGGGCGGCCGGACGCCGACATTTGCTCACGTACCCTTGCTGATTGCGGACGATGGTCGCCGTTTGGCCAAACGTGACGGAGGCATGACCGTTCGCGACCAACGTGCCCAGGGGCGAGATCCTCATGAGCTTGTTCGCGCGATCGCGCAGGCGTATGGCCACGATCTTCAAGACGCCTCGCAGCCGCTCGAGGCGCTCGCGGAGCACCTTCGATGGTCGCGTATTCCTCGGCATCCCGTGCGTGTGGGAGAACTCGTCAAAAAGCTTGATTTTTGAGGGTATTTTTTCAACCTCGGTTACGATTTCCTCCCATGGTTGCCCCGAAAAATCTCCTCGGGACCGTACTTCATGAACGCTATCGCCTCGTCCAGCACTTCGCTTCCGGGGGCATCGGACATCTGTATGTCGTCGAGGACGAACGCTCGCGTGGCCCGGTGAAGCCTTGTTTTGCCGCAAAAGTTTTGCGCCTCGAACATCTCGACAACCCCGTTCTTCACGCTCGATTCGCGCGTGAAATCGAAGCGACTTCGCGTGTGAATGCCGCTCACGCACCGTCGATCTTGCACCATGGTCACCTTTCGAATGGCGCTCCGTACTTCATCTCCGAACTGCTCACGGGCATCGACCTCGCCGATGTACTCGACTTGCAAAAGTCGTTGGCACCTTCTCGAGCTGTCCACATCGCCACGCAAATAGCTCGAGGCCTTGCGGCTGTTCATGCAGCGGGTGTCGTGCATCGGGACCTCAAACCCGAGAACGTGTTTCTCGTGCAATCCAAAGACTCGAGCGAGCGCATCAAGCTGCTCGACTTTGGTTTGGCATGGATCACCAACGATCAAGTTCAAGCGCAGTCGGCACGTCTCACTCTTGCAAGAACCGCAGTTGGCACGCCCGAGTACGCTTCCCCCGAGCAAACCTTGGGAGACATTGGCCGATGCTCGGCGGACATCTATTCCCTCGGCATCGTCCTCTACGAGATGCTCAGCGGAGTCGTTCCGTTCCTGGGTTCACCCGACGTCGTTGCGAGCAAACACCTGCAAATGAAGCCTCCGCGACTTGACCGTGGTTCGATTTCATTGCGCCAAGTCGTTGAGCGCTCCCTCGACAAGGACCCCTCGAATCGGTACCCATCGGCGCTCGAGATGGCCGACGCCCTCGGAGCCACCCCGGAAGGACAGCAGAATTTCGCGGCGAATATTCAACCACGGTAATGTTTTGCGCTGGGTATTTGCCCCCAAGGCCGTCCCCTGCTAGACGCGAAACAATCATCGACGAGCGGCTCTCGCCGGGGACGCGCCGCATGGAAGCCATGGGTCGAACGACCCTCTCACTCAATCCAGCATCCCACTTGTACGACGCCGACATCGAACCACGGTACACCGTTGGTTTTCCCGCACCGACCAGACATGACGTCACCTTCGAGCACATCGACATGGATGTGCAGAAAGTCGTCCGACGTCTCACGCGTCACGGCCACGAAGCCTATCTCGTGGGCGGTTGTGTTCGCGACTTACTCCTTGGTCGACAACCCAAGGACTTCGACGTCGCCACCAGCGCTCGCCCCGAAGAAGTTCGCGACCTCTTCCGCAACTCACGCATCATCGGCCGACGTTTTCGTCTCGTCCACGTCCTCTTCCAAGGCGGCAAGATCATCGAAGTCGCCACCTTTCGTCGCAACCCAAAGGACGACCGAGACGACACGGACGACCCTTCCGAACTCTTGATTCGAAACGACAACGTGTTTGGCTCGGCCAGTGAAGACGCCATGCGCCGCGACTTCACCATGAACGCTCTCTTCTACGACCTCGAAGCACGTCAAATCCTCGACTGGTGCGGAGGCATGGAAGATGTCGAACGACGTGTCGTGCACACCATCGGCGATCCGGAAACACGGTTCCGCGAAGACCCCATCCGCATCTTGCGCGCACTCAAGTTCGCCGGTCGTCTCGGCTTTGCCATCACCCCCGACGTCTACGACGCCATCGTCTTCTGTCGTGAAGCATTGGCCCTCGCTGCACGCCCTCGCGTCTCCGAAGAAATCATGCGCTTGCTTCGAGGCGGTCAGGCGCGACGCACCATCTACCTCGCGTGGGAAACCGGCGTCCTCGACGTCCTTCTGCCCGAGCTCTCTTCGTTGCTCTACGACGAAGGAACCGAGGATGGACCTTCGGCTCGTCAGTGGCGTGTCCTCGATTATCTCGATCGTCGCACCGCCGAGGTTGGACCTCTCGACGACAGTGTCTTGTGGACACTCTTGCTCCTCGAACCCATCCGCGAAGCCTGCGAAGGAGCGCGGGATCGCTCTACCGTGGTTGCAGATTTTCTCGAACCTCTCGTGGAACGTCTCGCCCTCTCCCGACGCTACATCGACAACATCCGCCGCATCGTTGCCATCATGCCGCGCATCGCCACCGGCCGACCCGGACGTTTCGCTCGCACCGACATCTTCGATGCCGCCGTCGAAGTCGCGTTTGCCGACCTCGTTGCCAACCGTGAACCCACCGACCTCCTCCTCAAGTTCCGCGCCGTCGCTCAACCTCCTCGAGCCACGCCACGCGTCTACGAACCCGCCCCGAATCCGCGCCGAGGTCCCGCGCATCGCCGCCGTACACCGTAGTTCCCGTTCAAGCCTGCGGGGCTTCGACTCGCTTGCGGGGCACCGCGCCCCGAACCCCACTTCCGTGGAACTTCCGCACGCTTCGTGTTTCACTCTCGGACCGACATGTCCTCGATGACACCGTCACGACCAAGGTTCCGTCCGCCTCGAGCCGCCGCGCCATTTCTCTTGGCCGCCCTCGTTGCCTCGAGCGGTGTTGTCGACGCCCAAAGCTCCCTCTTGCACGAGTTTGTCCCGCAAGACGCCGCCGAAGACCTCTCGTTCACCGCGACCACCATCGACGGTGACTTGCATGCCGCCGTGAAGACCCCGAGCGGCATCGCCACCGCGCCGGACCCTCGACGTCCCCCCGATGCTCGACCCGCTTATGGTGGAACCACGGTCGACGACAGCCCCGATTCAACCTACGAACCCGATCGCGACACACGTCGTCCCACGGTCGAAAACTACGAAGATCCCTTCATTCCTTCGACCACCCCGTTCAAGCGCTTGCGCGCCTACGACACCGTCCTCGAAGACTACACCCTCGCCGTGCGCGACAAGTCTCTGCGCGCCGTTCCCGTCGGAGGTGCCGGCGGCAACGACGAAGAACCCTTCTACGGCGACTTCTCCGTCGCGCTTGTCCCGGGCGAACCCGTTCGTATACCAAGTGTTGGTCCGGACGCACGCCTTCTGCGCATGCACGCCAACCCCGATGTCGACATCGATGTCGTCCGCGACGGAGCCGACAACTGGTTTGTCAAGTCCCACGTTCGTAAAGACATACGCCTCGTCGTCGAGCTCGCCATCCAGCGTCGCACCTTCGGCAGCCCCTTTGCCGATGTTCGCTGGTCACGCCTCGCGTCGCTCGTTCCTCCGCAACCCGCCGCGCATCGGTCCGCCTTTCAAGAAGTCGCCAAGGCCATCCAGATCAACACGTCCATGTCGCCGCGCGACGTCGTCGAAAAAATGGTCGAGTACTTCCGCGCCTTCGAACCCACCGACGCACCACTTCGCGAAAACACCGACATCTACCTCGACTTGGCCCTGTCCAAAAAAGGCGTTTGTCGCCACCGATCCTTCGCGTTTCTCGTCACCGCCCTCAACATCGGCATCCCCGCCCGCATGATCGTCAACGAAGCTCACGCGTGGGTCGAAGCGTATGACGGCACCATCTGGCACCGTATCGACTTGGGCGGAGCGTCCGCGAACCTCCAAGAAGAGCAACAAGACCCCTCACGGCCCATGCATACGCCCCCGGACGATCCTTACGCCTGGCCGGAAAATCAAGACTCGGGTCAGGAATTGGCCAATCGTTCCCGCTCGACCTCGGGCGGTGGAGGCATGTCCTCGCCGGATGGTACGTCCGCGCCAAACTCCACGAACTCCGCGGCTCCGCCTTCATCCGCGGCGCCTCCAACCCCCGCGCCCACCGCTTCTTCCGCGCCGCTCGATCCCAACGCCACACCTGCGGAACTCTCCGTCACTTCCACCGGAACGGAAGTTCGTCGCGGCATGCCATTCAAATTGGCCGGTGAGGTCAAGACAAACGGCAGCCCGTGCGCCCACGTTCGCGTGGACGTCCTGCTGCGCAGCACCGCAGCTCCCGCCGGCGTCGCC